>OBXC01001500.1_pt1 | contig 11173 bp, 12 predicted proteins | sample 1538111 | NCBI WGS metagenome assembly OBXC01 (sample SAMEA2580137, study PRJEB22360) | human gut metagenome | biome: human gut; feature: human-associated habitat; material: faeces | place: Denmark | collected 2008/2010 | reverse complement strand
GTTGCCTCTGACTGCCGAGATTGAGCGCTGTATTCAGGGGGAAGACGAGATCAGCGATGATGCCAGCAGCACATTAAAGAATATCCGCCGCAGCATCGGACACATCAACGATAAAGTTCATGCAACTCTGACAAATCTGGTGAACGGTTCTCTGCGCACCTATCTGCAGGATCCGATCATCACCATGCGCGGAGACCGCTACTGTGTTCCGGTCAAAGCCGAGTATCGCAGTCAGGTCAACGGGATGATCCACGATCAGTCCTCCACCGGTTCTACACTGTTTATCGAGCCGATGGCAGTCGTAAAACTGAACAACGACCTCAAAGAACTGTATGCGAAAGAACAGGAAGAAATTCAGGTCATCCTCGCCCGTCTCAGCGAAGAGACCGCGCAGTATATTGAAGAGATCCGCACGGATTACCGTATTCTGACGGATCTTGATTTTATCTTTGCCCGCGGTGCACTGGCACTTTCTATGAATGCCAGCCGTCCGATCCTCAACACAGATGGACGCATTCACATCCGTGAGGGAAGACATCCTCTTCTGGATCCGAAAAAAGTAGTTCCGATCACGGTTTCTCTGGGAGACGATTTTTCTCTTCTGATCATTACAGGACCAAATACCGGCGGAAAGACGGTATCTTTAAAAACCGTAGGACTTTTTACCCTGATGGGACAGTCCGGCCTTCACATTCCTGCCAGGGACCGTTCTGAACTGGCAGTGTTTAAACAGGTCTATGCAGATATCGGAGATGAACAGAGCATTGAGCAGAGCTTGAGTACCTTCTCTTCTCATATGACAAATATTGTCTCTTTCCTGCATGATGTAGATGAGAATTCTCTGGTTCTGTTTGATGAGCTTGGAGCGGGAACGGATCCTACCGAAGGAGCCGCGCTGGCCATCGCCATTCTCTCCTACCTGCACGGACGTGGAATCCGCACCATGGCTACCACTCATTACAGTGAATTAAAGGTTTACGCACTTTCCACTCCCGGAGTTGAGAATGCCTGCTGTGAGTTTGACGTAGAAAGTCTGCGCCCGACCTACCGCCTTCTGATCGGAATCCCGGGAAAGAGTAATGCATTTGCAATTTCCGGTAAGCTCGGCCTTCCGGATTATATCATCGAAGATGCCAAAACCAGACTTTCCGAACAGGATGTCTCATTTGAGGATCTGATCTCAGATCTGGAGACAAGCAAGCGCACGATTGAAAAAGAACAGGAAGAGATTGCAGCATATAAAAAAGAAATCGAAGCACTGAAAAGTCAGGCGCAGCAAAAACAAGAACGCATTGAGGAACAAAGAGAGCGGATTCTTGCCGAAGCCCGCGAAAAGGCAAATACAATCCTGCGCGATGCCAAAGATGTGGCTGATGAGACGATTAAAAATTTCCGCAAATTCGGAAAAGAAAATATTTCAGCCGCCGAAATGGAAAAAGAACGAGAACGTCTGCGCAAGAAGATGAAGGAAAATACCGCATCTTCATCTTTGAAAGTACAGAAACCGAAAAAGGAATACAAACCGACTGATTTCAAACTCGGAGAATCTGTAAAAGTACTGAGCATGAATCTGACCGGAACCATCAGTTCCCTTCCGGATTCCCGCGGAAATGTGACAGTGCAGATGGGAATTTTAAGATCTCAGGTTCACATTTCAGATCTGGAGATTATCGAAGAGGCGAATCCTTATGCACCAAAATCATTCAAACGTACGTCAAAAGGCAGGCTGAAAATGAGCAAATCTCTGTCCGTGAGCCCTGAAATCAATCTGCTTGGAAAGACTGTAGACGAAGCAGTTTCTGAGCTGGACAAATATCTGGATGATGCTCTGCTGTCCCATTTAAGCACAGTACGGGTAGTACATGGAAAAGGAACCGGAGCACTCCGAAAAGGAATTCACGAATTCCTGCGCCGTCAGAAGCATGTTAAGTCCTACCGTCTCGGGGAATTCGGAGAAGGAGACGCCGGCGTCACGATCGTGGAGTTAAAATAAACGGGGTTATAAGAGAGGAGTATTTATGATTGCAAAACAGAAAATTTTAATTGTGGATGATGATGAGAATATCGCAGAACTGATCTCGCTCTATCTGATGAAAGAGTGCTTTGATACGAAAATTGTGTCAAACGGGGAGGATGCGCTGTCTGCCTTTGAGACATATCAGCCAAACCTTGTTCTTCTGGATCTGATGCTTCCGGGAATCGACGGCTATCAAGTCTGCCGGGAACTGCGCGCCAAATCACAGGTACCGATCATCATGCTCTCTGCAAAAGGAGAAGTATTTGACAAAGTACTGGGACTGGAGCTGGGGGCAGATGACTATATCATGAAGCCGTTTGACTCCAAAGAGATGGTAGCACGAGTGCGTGCTGTCCTGCGCCGTTATCAGCCGGTCAAGCCGGAAGCACCTGCCGCAGAAAAGGTAAAATGTGTCGAGTACGACGGACTTACCATCAATCTTACAAACTATTCCGTACTGTGCGACGGCCAGAACGTTGACATGCCTCCAAAAGAACTGGAGCTTTTATACTTTCTGGCTGCTTCTCCAAATCAGGTATTTACAAGAGAACAGCTTTTGGATCAGATCTGGGGCTATGAATACATCGGCGACACCCGCACAGTAGATGTTCATATCAAACGTCTCCGCGAAAAGATCAAAGATCATCCGGGCTGGGGACTGAGCACCGTATGGGGAATCGGTTACAAATTCGAAGTAAAATAAACAAAAAAGGATGGATACTATGAAAAGTACACTGCGTTTAAAATTTATCATGCTGTATATTATCTTTGGATTTCTCAGTATTTTCACGGTATCCCTCTTGTCGAATCAGCTTCTGCTCAATAAACTGGAACAGGATTCCTCACAAAATATGTACCGGATTGCAAATCAGACTGCGACCTCCTACCTGCCCTCATACTTTTCAAATGATCTTTCAGCCTGGTCTGTTCATTCTCAGCTGCAGGCCATGCAGCTGTATCTGAACGCATCCGTCTGGTTTGTCAAAACAGACGGCACACTGATTACTTCTGCCCCTCTGGATGGAACCGAAGCCCCGAAACAGATCCTGGAATTCGACCCTGCCGAGATCGGAAACAATCAGTTTATCTCCGGAAATTATCATGGATACTTTGAGGAAGATGTAATTACTGTCATGGCACCTGTCACCCAGGATTTTTCCGTGCAGGGCTATCTTTTGATCCATCGTCCGATCGAAAGCCTGAAGCAGACATGCCATTCTCTGATCCTGCCGGTATACATTACGATGGCCGTGATCTATCTGCTGTCCTTTCTCTTTCTGATTGGGTTTGAATTTTTTGTATTCCGTCCACTGAGACAGATTACAGAAGCGGCAACTCAGTATGCATCCGGAAATCTGACCTATGAGATTCCTGTAACAACGCACGACGAGATGGGATATCTTTCTGCTTCTCTGAATTACATGTCCTCACAGCTGAAGGATATGGAGGAATACCAGAAAAAGATTGTAGCGAATGTCTCTCACGACTTCCGTTCTCCGCTCACCTCGATCAAAGGCTATGTGCAGGCGATGACTGACGGCACAATTCCGCCCCGGCTGCATCAGAAATATTTAAATATCATTCTCTTTGAGACGGAACGTCTGACAGATCTGACACAGGATCTTTTGACACTCAACGAGTTTGACCGGAATGAAATGATCCTGGACAAGACAGAGTTTGATATCCAGCAGATGATCAAGAACACTGCCGCCTCTTTCGAAGGCACCTGCACAAGCAAACGGATTTCCATTGAGCTTCTGCTTCTGGCAGGCAATATTCTCGTATATGCAGACCGACGGAAGATTCAGCAGGTTCTTTACAATCTCATTGATAATGCGATCAAATTCAGCGGAAACGACTCTTCGATCACGATTGAGGTCACCGAAAAGAATGAGAAGGTTTTTGTTTCTGTCAAGGATACCGGAATGGGCATTCCAAAAAAAGAACTGAATAAAATCTGGGAACGCTTTTACAAGTCCGACCTGTCCCGCGGAAAGGATAAAAAAGGAACCGGCCTCGGACTTGCCATCGTCAAAGAGGCCATTCAGGCTCACGATGAACATATCAATGTCATCAGCACAGAGGGCGTTGTCACAGAGTTCATCTTCTCTCTGACGAAGGTTTAAATCCTTACAGGACTCTTTTGTTAAATATGAAAACAGCTGCTGCAAGATTCACGATACCAACAAGCAGTGTGACTGCAATCGCCGCAAAATAGTCCTTGATATCAACACTTCCCGCAAGCAGAGGTACCCCATCCAGCAAATGGATCGGGAGTGCCTCTTTTATTTTCGGAATGAAGCTTAAAATATAGCAGAATGCAAATCCGCCTCCTACACCGAGTAACGCAGATGCTGCTGTATTACAGCAGACAGACGAAACACACAGCAGCGTGATCAGCCAGATTCCCAAAATCCAGAATGCGGTCACTGCCCAGAGCAGATCTGTCACATTCGGATTTGTCCAGAACCATGCATTATATGCATATGTGATTCCTGTACTGACCGCACATCCCACTGTCCAGAATCCCATCATGACCACACTCTTTGCCAACAGGACTTTCCATCGCTTCATGCCTTTGGTCACCACCAATACCAACGTATGTTTCTGATATTCCGCGGCAAAACTGCTGCTGAATAAAACTAAAAAGATCAATAGCATGATCGGCATATTTTTGTAGAATTGCGTCCAGGAAGTCATTGCATCCACTGTCACATTTTCCACGATCATCCCGCGCTCTGCCAGCTGATCGGAAAGCAGTCCAAGCATCCAAGGAGTCAGTTTCGTGATTGCCGGATTCATGATCCCAAACAGTGAGAACAGAATTGCAAACAAAAGCATTCTTCCGCTTCGTATCTCGCCTGACACTTCTTTTTTCAAAAAAGCAGTAAACTGACTCATTTCTCTTCCTCCTCCAAAAATATATCTTCCAGTGTGGGTTCTACTTTCTCCAGTCTCTGAACCGGAATATCATACATTGTCAGAACCTTCATAATATCCAAGATATCTGCTTCCGGAGCAAACCGTATCGTTCGCTCTTCGACAGAGCGCCCCTTTTGATATCGCTTCTGAAATCGTTCCATATCACTGCCACACACAAACTCAACTTCAATATAGGTTTTCTTTTGCTGTTCTTTGATCTCTTCCAAACTTCCCTGCAATACAGCGCTTCCGTTTTTCAAATACGCGATCTCATCACAGATCCGCTCCACATCAGACAAAATATGAGTAGAAAACAAAACCGTTGTTTCTTTTTTTATTTCACACAGAATATCCAGAATTTCTTTTCGTCCAATAGGATCCAGTGCCGAAGTCGGTTCGTCGCAGATCAGAAGAAGCGGACGGTTTAAAAGTGCCTGCGCAATACCAAGACGCTGCTTCATTCCTCTGGAAAATCCATGGATTCTTCTCTTTCCATCCTCCAGTCCCACAAGTTTCAACAATTCACAGATACGCTTTCGACTTTCTTGTCCTTTCATTCCGGTAATCCTTGCACACAACATCAGATACTCTGCCGGTGTCATAAAATCATAAAACTCCGGAACATCCGGCAGATAGCCAATATACTGATTCGTCTCATTTTCTCCGGCTCTCACTGCTTTCCCATTCACCAGGATTTCACCTTTGTCTGCGCTAAGAAGTCCCGTGATCAGTTTCATTGTTGTTGTCTTCCCTGCACCGTTTTTTCCGATAAATCCAAAAATCCTGTGCTCCGGAACTGAAAAACTCAAATCTTTCAATACCTCATGTTCTCCAAATCGTCTGGAAACGTGGCGTACTTCTAAAATGTTCATGATGCATCCTCTTTTCCAAGAATAAAATATAAGACCGGTCCGATAAACTGCATCCCTGCAATTGCTACCACAAGCCAGATTGCTCTGCTTCCGCGCTTATAATTTTTATGTGTCAATATATGCCAGATCGTATACCCAAGGAGCGCAAATTCTGCCGCTGCCAGCGGAATCAGAAATGGTAAAATTTCTTTTATTGTCATAATACCTCCACCCTTCTTTTCAGTCTTTCAAATTTATTGTTTCCTTTCAGACACGCAAAAGCCGGATTGGCAAAGCTCTGTCTGACATCCTTTAATACCAGCTCTCTGCTGCGCGGCGCTTCTTTACTGAAGCTTGACTGCTCCAGCCACTCATCCAACATGCTGAAATAAGAATCACCGTGCAGATAAAGTGTTTCTTTCGAAAAAAGCTCTTCTATACATTCCACATAAGCCTCCAGATGAACGATGGCTTTTTCTGTTTTTCCATGTGTCAGATAACACATTGCCGCCTGATATTCGAATACCGCTGCATTATTCGGATGAAGTTTTCGAATTTCATACACCCGGATCAGCTCCTCAATGCGGCTGATCGTTTCCTCACAGACAGAAAGCTCTTCCATTTTGACAGTAAGATACTGACCTGCGTTTCCAAGCAGTGACAAAAGATTGCAGTACATCGTAAGCTGGGAAAAGCTCTCTGCCTTCTTTCTGTCACCATTCATCATATATGCTGTGATCAGCAGTCCGTTTTTCTGCCTCATCCAGCTATCTGGTAAGAACTCTTCCTCCAAAAGCCCGATTGCCTCTTTTGCCTTTCCTTCCTGCAAATACACAAGTGCCTGAAATCCGGCTGCATCACTGCAAATGGTGGTATCCTTGCAGTTTTCCCGAATATGTCCACACACTTCCAGAATCGCATGCAGCACCTCTTCCTGCGTTTCTTTCTCCTTTGCCAGCATATAGTGATTGATCCACAATGTACAGATTCGGATCAAATATGGATAACAGGAATAATACTGTCTGACATCCTGCTTCGTCTTTTCTATCACCTCATCAAACGGGCATACTGTAAACGCTGCTGCCAGCTCCTGACACCGCTTCTCTATCTGTTCCTTTGACAGCTGCGGACAATATCCAATCAGTGCATCCACGGTAACATCAAAGTATGCCGCGAGCTGCGGAAGAAGCAGAATATCCGGAGTTGTCTGCCCAGTTTCCCATTTTGAGACGGACGCCTTGGTCACCCCGATAAATGCTGCCAACTGCTCCTGCGTAATCTTTTTTTCGCGACGCAGCCGCACGATATTTTTTCCTATTCTTAAACTCTGCATTACTCATACCTCCTTTTCTGCTTCTATTATAATCCAACCACCAGATGAAACAATGGATTCAGACGACACTTTGCGTGATAAAATCAACCTTGAAGAAACTTTCATAAAAAAAACCAAAAGTACGAAAAATACTTTTGGTCATTTGAAATCATCCTGAATTCGCTTCGCTAAATCCATAATTTTTGAATCAATGAGTTTTATTGTCTTCTGGAATTCTTCATCGCTTTTTCCAGTAGGATCCTCCAATCCCCAATCCTCCCTGTGCCTGCATGAAACAGTCGGGCAGTTCACATTACATCCCATTGTGATCACAATATCTACAGGAGGGATATCTGACAACAGCTTTGAGTACTGTGTTTCTTCCATATCAATCTGGTATATTTCCTTCATTAAGCGAACTGCATCCTGATTGATCTGCGGTTTCGTTTCTGTTCCGGCAGAATAACTTTCAAAGACATCACTTGCAAGATATTTACCAAGCGCTTCCGCAATCTGACTGCGACATGAGTTGTGAACACATATAAAAGCCACTTTCATTTTATCCATATCTGTTACGCCTCCTTCTCTTCCAATATTCTTTTTAATTCCTTCATCCTTTTTTTCAAATAATTCCATAATTCACGTTCTCCTTTAAATAAATACTGCGCTGAAGATATTAAAAGTATAACCGACAATGATAATCCCTGCCGTGCATATCCCAATAAATAATACCAGTAATTTTGGTTTTACAGCTTTTTTCAGCATGATCAAAGACGGCAGACTTAATGTTGTTACTGCCATCATAAATGATAAAATTGTTCCCAGCTCTGCACCTTTTGATAACAAAGCTTCTGCAACAGGGATTGTACCGAATATATCCGCATACATCGGGATTCCAACCAGCGTTGCTAAAATCACACCAAAAGGATTCCGACTTCCCAAAACACTCTCGATCCAACTTTCCGGAATCCAGTTATGGATCACTGCTCCTATTCCTACCCCAATCAGAATGTATGGAAATACTTTTTTAAAAGTTCCTATCACCTGCTTTTTGGCATATTGTACCCTGTCTTTTTTGGTTAATGTCGGTGAACTGATATCAACACTTCTTGCATTTTTTACAAAATCATGTATGCGGTTTCCAATATGCAGTTTTTCAATCAATGTCCCGCCGATAACCGCAATGACCAGCCCGAGAATAACATAAGCCGCTGCAACTTTCGCTCCAAAAATACTCATCAGCAATACAAGACTTCCCAGATCAACCATAGGAGAAGAGATCAAGAACGAAAAGGTAACTCCCAATGGCAATCCGGCACTTGTAAATCCGATAAACAACGGAATGGAAGAACAGGAACAAAAAGGAGTAACTGTTCCCAGTAAAGCGGATATCACATTTGCTCCTATTCCGTCAAATTTTCCTAAAATCTTCTTACTTCTTTCCGGTGGAAAATAACTCTGGATATATGAAATCATAAAAATCAACAAGCATAACAAAATTGTAATTTTGACCACGTCATACAGAAAAAATTGAATACTTCCGCCCAGGCGGCCGCCGATACATCGCCGATCAACAGATTCAGAAACTTCATCCCCAGTATCTGATCCTGAAAAAATATCCAGATTGTATTTAAAAATTCCAAAAAATCACTCCTCTTCTTTGATATATCAACTTTTTTTGATGTATTGAGGTTTTATAAAAGCCATCCGAAGATGACCTCTATCAACAGCATTTTGACTGCTTTTCACTTTCTGGTGTTGTCAGTTCCAACAGACGTCTGGAAGCATACTCACTTCCACTTTTACTGAGACTGTAATGTGTCCATTTTCCTTCTTGCCTGCTGACTACCAGCCCTGACTCGCAAAGTATTTTCATGTGATAGGATAAAGCGGACTGTCCGATATTCATATACTCAATTAAAACACAGGCGCACTTTTCACCGCTTTTCAAATGGTTTAAAATCGCCAGTCGTTTTTCATCACAAAGTGCTTTGAAAATCTTTACATCTTTTGAATAATCATCCATACCCTTCACCTTACATCAAATATTTTTGATATGTGTATCATACCTCTGAATGCATCTTTTGTCAATATACATATCAACTTTTTTTAATATGTCTTTTTACCCGATCCAATCTTCATGCAATACTTTCATTCCCATGAAGTCCCTTCCCTTGGATCCATGGAAATCGCTGCCGGATGTACAAAATAACTTTGCATCCTGCGCCACCCTATATATCCATTCTTTTTCAAAAGAATCAAATGCTGAATAATTTGCTTCTATTCCGTCCAGACCGCACGTTTTTAAATATTGCAGAATCACCTGAATTTCTTCTTTTTCCAATTTTCGTTTTTCAAAATTGCGATAAACAAAGAGGGGATGTGCCCACACAGCACGTCCCCCGGCTTTATGAATCAATCGAATCGCCTGCTCTATTGAAATATTAGCGGCATTCAACAAAGACTCAAACACTTCCAGAACCCTCTGTTTTCGCGCCTCCAGTGCTTTGATCAGATCCGGATCATTCTCATCAAAGCCATAGCCGAGCAGATGAATGGAAAATGGCAGAGAAACCGCATCCAGAGTCTTCTCCTGGCATGTAAATTCAATCCCGGAAATAAATGTGATCCGATCTCTGCTAAGCATCCTTGCTTTTTGGATTCCGTCAATCGTATCGTGATCCGTCAGAGAAAACCTTGTGATCTTCTTCTCCAACAACATAGGAAGAATCTCTTCTATTTATAGAGCATATTTTTAATGGACGCATCTTCCATATTCTCGTTTGTCACCCACACATATCCTGTATCCACAAGAGCTTCGTTTCCTGTCTGAAGGATACTCCTTGCTGCTGCCACTACAGAAGCATAACCAATTCCAAATGGATTCTGCACTGCAAGCCCTTCAATCTCCCCATTTTTCAATGCCTCGATCTGAGCTTCTCCGGCATCAAATCCTGTAAGAACAATGTCATCTGTCTTTTCTGCCTCTTTCAAGGCTGACAATCCAAGCTGCACTGCCGTAACATTCGTTCCGAACATTCCTTTGAGATTTGGATGCTGTTCCATATAATACAGGATCACATCTTCATCGCTGAGATCATCTGCTGTGATCTCTGGTTCCTCTGCCTTCTTTGCAGCATTCTTTTGCTCTGCAATCTCTTTTTTCAGATCATCCATCTGGTCACAGTAAATCGTATCTACAATCTGCACATTCGGATGTCCGCTCTTGATTTCTTCCTGAAATCCTGCCAGACGCTCTTTTGCCGCTTCCGAATTACTGTCAGACGCCAGAAGCAGAACCTCTCCCGCATCCTCAATTTCATTGCACAGCTGATATGCGGATGTTTTTGCAGCCTCTGTATTGTTCGTCTTTACAGTACACTGGATTCCCTGATACGTATTTCCGGAATCCAGAGCAATGACCGGAATCCCATTCTCTGCTGCCGCATCAAACTGTACCTTACATGCATCCTCATCAATACTTGCGATTCCTAACGCATCCGGATACCGCGCCAGTTCTTCATCCAGAATATTGACCTGTTCATCAATATCCTCTCCGTCCGGTGCATTAAAGGTTGCCTTGATCTTATCTTCCCCACTGTATCCAAAAGTCTTATTCAGATCCTTTACCGCCTGTTCCACACCTTTTTTTACTTCTTTCCAATAAGACGAGTTCTCATCCTTTCCGATGATCGATATATAAGTACCCGGCTCCAGATTAAGCCCCTGTATATTGCTGTAAGCTGCCGGTGTCACAAAATCCAGATTAGCCTGATACGAAGGCTCCTCTGTCTTATCTCCTGTAAAAGTCGGAGTCTCCTCCTTTTTGCTGCAGGCACTGGCTGCCAGGGCAACACACAAGATCGCCGGTATCACTGCTCTTAATTTTCTTGTCATATCAAAACCTCCAGTATAAACTGTCTTTTCACAATAGCTTATCCCCCTTAGGCATCCCGTAATACATGCTTTCAGCGGGCGGACTTCGTCCGATAAGGTATACTATACACGATTTCTGTGAAAAAAAAAGAAATATTTTCTTAATTTTTGAAAAATTTTATATTTTTACTCTTT
>OBXC01001493.1_pt1 | contig 11210 bp, 9 predicted proteins | sample 1538111 | NCBI WGS metagenome assembly OBXC01 (sample SAMEA2580137, study PRJEB22360) | human gut metagenome | biome: human gut; feature: human-associated habitat; material: faeces | place: Denmark | collected 2008/2010 | reverse complement strand
CCGCAAGGGAAAATCCCAGCCTTCACTATGCAGCCGTCTATTCCAGAAATCAGGAGACAGCCAGCAGATTCGCGGCAAAATACGGAGTCGAAACAACATACACGGACCTGAAAGCCTTTGCCTGCGCTGATAACCTGGACGCTGTCTATATTGCCAGCCAAACAGCTTCCACTATGAACAGGTCGCACTTCTCTTATCCCATGAAAAGCATGTGCTGTGCGAGAAGCCCATTACCTCCAATGCCAGGCGGGGAAAGCCAGATCCTATACCAGGGCCCTGCCAAGTCGGACATGTCCAGTGAGATAGCGGAGTGGCTCCGCCTGATATCCGCAGGACCTGGCAGCAATGTGCATAACCGGTATTCCCAGATGGCTCTTCAGGTCATGGATGAGGCCAGAAGGCAGATGAGGGTTGTGTTTCCGGCGGATGAAATGTAATCTGCGGTGACAATTCTCTGATTATGTTCCAAAACAAAAAACAGGGGAAGAATGTATAAAGTATCTAAGCATTCTTCCCCTGTTTTAAATTGCAGTCGCCTATCTACTCACATCCTTCTGCCCATACATTTTCCTCCAATGGTATTTCCACTATCTTTTCCCTTTTTTTCTTATGCTTCTTCTTTGACTTTTTCTTTTTTTCTTTTTGTTCCTCTAAGGGCGCAGCACTCTCAATATCATCATCATCCCTTTCATCTACACCTGCATTCAATTCCTCCACAATCTGCGCAAAACTTTCCCCGTCTTTTTGAGACAGTTCCGAAGCAGGAATCAAACTGAATACTGTAACAGCGCCGGAATTCTCATCTGCTTCCCCCTCCTGAGGCAATGCCTCCAGCAGTTTTCCGGAAGGTATGCTTCCTGAAAATATCAATGCCAGCTTCGCACTAATCGGTCCAATCATTTCATATAACACGGATGATGACAGAATAATGGTGAGCATCAGGTTTCCTGTCTCAGGCGGGAGCAGACGCTGACCCAGGAATGCCAGGCCGATGGCCACCCCAGCCTGAGGAATTAATGCCAGTCCCATAAAATTACGGATTTCCATACTTGTATTGGTTATAAGGCAGCTGACATATGTGCCCATATACTTCCCTATAATACGTACAATAAAGTAGCTAAAACCAATAACACCAACGGTTGACAATGCATACACATCCAGATTCATACCCGAAACAATAAAAAATATGGACATGACAGGCGGAGTGAAGTTATTAATCTGACGGAACAGTTTCTTATCCTCAGTAAGGTTAATATAAGCAGCTCCAAACACCATGCAGGAAAGAAGAGGTGAGATGTTGGCCGCCGCACAGATTCCCGATATACCCAATAGCATAGCAATGGCCAATATCAGCCGGTTATCCCTGCTTCTGCTTGGCACCAGCAGACGGCTTAAAAAATATCCGCAGAAGAAACCCAGAAGAATGGCCAGAAGATTAAAAACCAGCGGAATAATAATATCCTCCGCGCTTACCCCATTGGATGCCCGGCCGCTGGCGATGGCAGATATGACGCTGAAGGCCAACAGACATACAACATCATCCAGAGCCACAATCTGAAGCAACGTATCTACAAATTCCCCCTTAGCCTTATACTGATTAATTGTCATCATGGTACTGGCAGGAGCCGTGGCCGTGGCAATAGCCCCAAGCACAAGGGCAAAATCCCAATCCAGACTGAAGATAAATCTTAAAAACAATGTCACCATCACACCGGCGGATAAAGCCTCAAAAAGAGTTATCACCAAAATCCGTTTTCCTGTGCGCAACAGTACCTCACGCTTAAAAAATTTTCCCACTCCAAAGGCAATGAAAGCCAGTGCCAAGTCGCTGACAAAACCCATATGCGTGATGATGGGCACCGGTATGAAATCCAGACAGCACGGCCCTATCAATACGCCGGCAAGGATATAGCCGCTCACTTTTGGGAGGTTAAGCGTATTTGTCAACCTTGTCATTATAAATCCTGCAAACAGGATGATTGATAACACCATCAGGACTTCTGTCCCTTCGTTCAGTTGGCCTAAAAGTAACTGCATACCTGTCTCCTCCTGATATCTCTTTGCATTGCTCAAATTTAATCTGAGATACAATATACCACTTATACGCAGAAAAAACTTTGCTGTTTTCCATCATTCTTTTGCTGTTTTTTAAGGGTCAATTGATTAAGACTGCCTGATTTGTTATACTTAAAAATAGAAAAACCACAATCCGAAAGGTACTGTATAACATGAAACATACACACATCACTTCCCTATCCAGAAAGCTTTTTTCCAGCTTCATCATAAGCTTCCTGATTCCCATGGCCCTGGTCAACTGTATTGTATCCTATCTGTTCAGCGCCAGGCAGTACAGAGAAATCAACCAGCAGGCTGAAAATAACCTGAAACTGATTTCTGCTTATATGTCCAAATATATAAATGACATTGATAATATCACTAAAGCCCCTTATTATCACTCCTACTTTCAGTCAAAGTCCTCCTTTGATTCTCTGTCCCCATATGACCAGAACCAGGTGAGCAAGGAGATTGGACAACTCCTGCAGCTCACTACCTATTCAAGGGGTGACTTTGAGGACCTTCTGGTCCTGACCGATGAACATGTTCTGTATTTCAATTCAATTGACTGGTATCAGTACCTTCCCACTGTAAATCCCCTCAATACACGGGAATGGTACAGAAAAGCCATTGCCCTGGAAGGCCGTATTTCCATTGTACCATCTGACGATCCAGCTTCTTGCGACGGCTTCATCCATACGGACAGTTTCTATATTTCCCGTAAGCTCAATAACATTTTTCAGCCGGAACAGACAAACATTATCATGGTAAATCTGAAAACCGATGCCCTGGAAACCCTGTTTTCCAGCCTTACCTCCAGGGTTCCCCTGATGATAGTGTTTACAAATGAGGATGAAAAACTGATATACTCTGATACAGATGTGAACCAGGACCTGGTGGATTCCCTGGCATCGCCAAGACTTACTTTTAACCACAAATCCTGGAACCATTACTCCCAGCCGTTGAACAGCTACCCACTCACAGTCCATGTACTGTTATCCTCCTCCTATATCACGGAACAGATAGCCACCTTCATGATGACATCCCTTTTGTGTTATATCCTGGGTGTCTGCATTGCTTACATCCTATTCAGAAAGAATAATCAGTGGATAAAGAATCCTACCTACCACATTAAATCAATCCTGAGAGAGCTGGAGGGTGGAAACCTCACAGCAAGATGCCAGCCCATTTCCATACGGGAATTCAATGAGATTGGTTCCTCCGTGAATACCATGGCCTTCCAATTACAGGAAAAGATAAAAAATGAATATGAACTTACCCTGTCCCAGAAAAATCTGCAGTTCCAGGCACTGCAGTCCCAGATTCAGCCCCATTTCATCATCAATACAATTTACAGCTTCATCACCCTGAACCAGATTGGCGAACAGGAGCTTTTGAACAATTCATTTTACTCCTTTGCCCGGCTGCTGCGGTATGTATTGAACAAAGACAACAGTACAACGATTGGGAAAGAGCTGGATTTTCTGAACGATTACTGTTCCCTGTGCCTGCTCCGTTTTGGCAACCGCCTCTCCTATGATATCAGCTGTCCTGAAAGCCTGAGGGGGCTTAGCCTGCCAAAGCTGCTCATGCAGCCCCTTGTGGAAAATGCGGTCATACATGGAATAGAGCCCAGCGAGGTGCCCTGCTGTCTGGATATCAGCATTACAGAACACGCAGGAACAATCTATATCATCATTGAGGATAACGGGGTGGGCTTTACACAGGAACAGCTTAACTCCCCTGATTCCATTGGAATCAGAAATGTAGAAAAACGAATCAGCATCTGGAATCCACAGGTCCGTCTCCATATATACCGAATCGGCGGCAGCACCATCCAGATTATAGTGATACCGGAATAAATCCAGGAGGCAGTCATAGATGATGAATATCTTAGTTGTGGACGACGAACCATTGATTCACATTTCGATAGAAAAGCTGATACAATCCGGCGAAAAAGGTGTATCTGTCTTTCATGCTTATAACGGTCGCGAGATGCTGGAACGATTGGCTGAACATCACTTTTCCCTGGCATACGTGGATATCAAAATGCCCGGAATCTCGGGACTGGAAGCCCTAAAAAAGGCTCGCGAAATTTCACCCTTCACCAGCTACTATATCATGACCGGGTTTGATGAATTTGAATATGCAAAACAGGCTATTAAATTAAAGGTGAATGATTACCTCATGAAGCCTTTGGACCTGAAAACCATTCAGGAAACCATACAATCCGCCAGATTGCAGCAGCAGAAAAACCTGGAACACAAAAAAAACCTTTTCAGGAACTGGTTGGAAAGCACCCTGAACAGACGCGAAAGTTCATTTGGGGAATACACGGGCATCTATTGCTGCCTGCTGTTGGTCACTATGGATATGGAAGGAATACCAAAAATTGATGTAACCCTCCCCTTTCAATCCTATGAAGACAACATAGTCTCTGTCTTTACCGAGGAGGGCCTGCTGCTACTCTGTTTTTCAGAAAAATATGAACATATCAGGCAGATGCTTAAGGATTTATCCGGATGCTCCTATCCATCCGGTGTTACCTGTTTTGCGTCCTCTGTCACCAGAGAACAGGAAGAAATTCGGGCAGTCCTGCCATTGCTGGTCAAATATGCCTCCCTGAGGGTTGTTTTAGGACTGAACCGTTTTTATTATATGAACCCCCTGCAGAATTATGAGGCATCCCTGCTGGGCTTCTGCCAGCTGGCGGTACAAATGCAGACAGCATACAGAGCAAAGGAATATACTAAATTCTCAAATGCCGGCGGTTTGCTGTTAAATCAATACCATCTGCTGGATAGTATTGAAAAATACCGCAAGTATGTTACGGATTATCTCTCCCTGATACTCAGATGCCATATAGATGCCCACGCTGATACAGGAACCCTGGCAGGGCTTTTTGACCAAGCCGGCAAAGAACTGTTGAATGCCCCCACCATGGAATCCAAAGCCCAGTCCATTGTGCGCTTCATCCAGGAACATTACCATGAAAATATTTCTGCCGCTGAACTTGCCAGCCATTTCGGCTTGTCTGCCAACTATATCAGCAACCTTTTAAAGAGCACCCTGGGAATCCGGTACAATGATTATGTGACGCAGCTGCGTTTGAATCATGCCAAGGAACTTCTTGTATCCACCCATCTTTCCATCAAGGATGTCACGGCTGCCTGCGGCTACTACAGCCAGAGCCACTTTACCAAACTTTTCATTGACCATGTAGGGTGTACGCCTGTGGAATACAGAAAGAATAACTTGCTTTAGGCATAATATAAATTGTGCCGGTCTGCCTAAGCCAATTATTGTCAACTTAACTGTATTTATCAGCCTGTGCTCATAGAAAATAGCGCCCCTGCTCTGTGCAAAGGCGCTATTCTCTATATCCGGTATGTTGAGCTTGTTAAATATGAAAAACGGTTTCAATTCCTAAAACAGCTTTGCCACCCTGTCCTTCATACTCTCCACTGCCTGCTCCGGTGTATAATTATCTTCCAGGATACATTTCTGAATCTCGTTTGCAAATATCTCCTTTGCCTCCTGATACTGTGGGATAAAGGGTGTCTTATATGTGCTGTACTGAACCTGGTCCACAATAATCTGTAAATTAGGGTCTTCCTCTATCATCTTCTTAAATGTGTCAGACTCCATGCAGCTCTGTCTGGTAGGAAGATAGCCTGTTCCGTTAGCCCATTTCAGCGCATTTTCAGTATCCGTCATGAATTTAAGGAACTCCCATCCGGCTGCTTCCTCTTCCTCTGTATGTCCCTTGAACATCAGCAGGTTGGAACCGCCTGCGGGGTAAGACAATGTGGTGTCTTTAGGTATGGCTCCCACGCCCACCTGGAATTCACAGGTTTTTTCCAGTCCTTTTAACTGTGCACTGCTCTGCATAACCATGGCAGCCGTACCTCCGGCAAACGCGTTACGGCAAGCCTCCGAGGAGTTGTAATCCTGTCCGGATGGAACATGCATGGTTCCGTCTTCTATCATTTCCTTCCACAGATACAAAGGTTTTGTACCGCTCTCCCCGTCAAATCCAATTCCATTGGCCTGTTCATTGAATATGGTTCCTCCCGCATTCATGACAAGGGACATGTAATACCACTGATCCAGAGGAGTATCCATAGGTTCCCTCTACTGTCAGTTTCCCGGAATCCTCTTTTAACTCATCCCAGGTCACGGGCGGTTTGTTTTCATCCAATCCGGCTTCCTTAAAACGGTCTTTATTGTAATATAATACAGGTACGCTTCTGGAATGTGGAAGAGCTACCAGGGCGTCATTGTAATAGGACGCATCCAACAGTCCCGGCATGAAATCTCCAATATCATACCCTTCCGCATCCACGAACTTCTGTAAATCCACAAGCTGGTCTGCATCTGCAAAGATTCCCAGCATGCCGATTTCCATCTGGGCCAGCACCGGAGCTTCCCCTGCGGCAAGAGCTGCCTGCATTTTTGTCCCTGCATCCGTGTAAGATCCCTGGTGTACTGCCTTAACAACCACCTCGTCCTGGGATGCATTAAATGAATCCACAATTTCCTGAATCAGTTCCCCATTGGATGAACCCATACAGTGCCAGAATTCAATATTGACCTTTTCACCGGATTCAGTCTGGGCTTGCGTCCCCTTCTGGGACGAGGCAGCCTCTGCCGTATCCTTTGTTCCTGCTGATTCCCCTGAACCGCATCCAGCCAATAATCCCGCTGTCATTCCCGCCGCCAAAACAATTGCCAGTTTTCTTCTCATATCGTCTTATTCCTCCTCTTTATCATGAATCCTGCCTTTAGCCTGCTTTACATTTCATTTCCGCCATTCGCATGCTTCAGGATTTCTGTCATTGCCGCTCCCTGTGCCCAGGGCATCTCCACTCCCAGTATAGCCGCATAGGTGGGAGCCTCATCAATAAGGTTTCCCCGCTCCACCACCACATTTTCCCTGATGTCCGGCCCGGCCGCAAAAAAGATGGGCTGTGGCCCTTTGATGGGAAGATGGCCATGGGCTGACACGGATAATTTGTAATCCGAATTGTCGATAGGGCAGATTAACTGTCCTGTGCAGCTATTGCCAAAAGAGGTGCCCAGCCTCCCTTCAATAACGTAGTCAAAGGGACCGGCCAGATGAAGCCCCTTCATCTGCTGTTTATTAAATATCTGCTCGCATCCATATGATTCCGTATCCACCCAGCTGTCCAGAAGATGTTCCACTCTATGTCTTACGGCCTCATTCCCAGGATTTTTTAATACTACATGGGCTGACAGTCCGGCTGAGTGGATATAGCATTCATAATCCTTTACCCTGCCCTCATCATCCAGTTCAATAAGCCCCTCTGATACCAACAGGATATTGGGATTGAAAACCTGTTTTACTGGCAGGTGTCCATGATCTCCCATTACACAGAAATTATACTGTTCCAGAAGACCTTTCTCCCTCAGTATATCCATGAGCCCGCCAATCTTACGGTCACATTCCAACAGGGCATGCTTTGCCTCTGGTGCAAAACCGCCATAATTATGCCTTGCATGACAGATGAAGCATGATGACATCCGGTTCATGGTCCCTTATGATATCCTTTAAACATGCCACGCCGAAATCGTCCAGTTCAGGCTGGTATTTCCAGCGGAGCATATGCGAATATTTGTCATAGAGCTGGTCCATACCCTCTGAACACACTGCCATGAACCTGGGCCTGGAATCCCCTTCCGGATTATCCGACCATATTTCAGGTATAAGATAATCAATACTGGGGTCTGCGCCTGTAACCGGCCAGTTTATGACAGATATGGAGTAACCGCCTTTTTTTGCCGCATCAAAAATCGTCTGTGTTCCCAGTTCCCGTCTGTACCAATGCCATGCAGGATGCTTTACTCCTACCTCAACCTTTTCATTGTGATAGATTCCATGCATCTCCTCATGGCACCCGGTCATCATGGTGGAATGCGCCACATAGGTCATGGCCGGATAAGTGGACAGCATTTTCTGTATAACAGACCCTCGCCTGTAAATACCGTAAAGATTGGGACAATCCGTTAACCATTGTACATCATCGAAGAATAATGAATCAACGGATATGACGAATAATTTACGTTTCATTCTCTTCCTCCTTGTTCCTGTATCTTATTTAATGCCCGAATAGACAAAGGAATTTCTGATTTTCTTGCTGGCAAACATGTAGACCAGAAGGAGGGGAATTACCAATCCCACATTCCCTGCCATAATGATATGCCACATTTGAAGGGTTTCCGATGACTTGAGGGCTACGATTCCCACCGGCAGTGTCCTGAATGTCTCGCTGGAGGTCATGATTAACGGCCAGAAATAGCTGTTCCATGTGGAAATGAAGGAAAGGAGCCCTATAGTAATCAGGGCCGGCTTTGCCATAGGCATCATGACCTTGAACATGATTTTCATGTTGCCGGCATCGTCCAGCCTGGCAGCCTCTATGACCTCCTGAGGAATCTGCATGAAATACTGCCGCAGCATGAAGATGCCAAAGGGGTTTGATATGAAAGGCAGTACCAGAGGTATAAATGTTTTTAACAGCCTCATCTTGCTGAACATAAAATATACCGGCAGGAAGGTTATCTGCTGTGGAATCATAAGTCCCAGCAACACAATTCCAAAAAACAGGTTCTTTCCAAAATATTCATGCCTGGCAAAGCTATAGGCAGCCGGCACAATAATCAGATACTGCAGCACCAGTACAAGAAGGCTCACCACCACTGAGTTCCTGAAGTACAGCCCAATGGGCACGATTTCAAAGACATGGGTATAATTTTCCCAATGAACTGTTTTTGGAAATAAGGTGGGCGGAAACTGCAGTGCTTCTGTATAGTCCTTCAGCGATGTGCTGACCATCCAGTAAAAGGGGAATGCAATAACAACGATGATACACAGTTTAAGGCACACATTCAGAATATGTCCTGTCTTTCGAATTACAATGCTTGAAGTGCTTTCTTCCATATTATCTTCCCTCCCTTTACTGATAATGTACTTTTTTCTTTCCCACACCAAACTGCACATAGGTCATAATACAGACAAGGACCAGCAGTACCACGCCTGCTGCACAGGCCATTCCCGGTTTTCCATATCGGAAGGCAAAGGAATAGATATAGTAGACCAACGTATTTGTGGAATCCACCGGACCGCCCTGTGTCATGACATTGACAGAGTCAAATATCTTAAATGAGGCAATGGACGCCACCACAGATGTGAACAGGATGGTAGGTGAAATCATAGGCAGAGTAATTTTGAAAAAGGTACGGATTTTAGGCGTGTCATCCAGCTCTGCCGCTTCATAGATACTGGACGGTACTGTCTGCAGGGCAGCCATGATTAACAGTACATAGTATCCCACACTTTTCCACACCATGACCAGTACCAGCGAAAACATGGATGTGGACGGACTGGACAGAAATGGGAACTTTGAAAATCCCAGCTTCGTGATAATCATGTTCAGAAATCCGGTATCCGGGTCCATAAGCCATAAAAATACAATGGATACAGACACCATGGATATGACATGGGGCGTAAATATGAATCCTTCCACTGCACTGTTCAATTTTTTATGTTTGGAACCATTAAGCCAGACCGCAATGATGACCGCCAAAACCATAGTCAGCCCCACAAACAGCACGGTGTATACCACTGTATTTACCAATACTTTATGGAATGTCTCCGACATCCACAGTTCCCTATAATTGTCCAAACCTACAAATTTCTTCTTGGTGGATATGAGACTGCCCGAAAACATGGAATAATAAATCAGATAGAACACCGGATACACTGTAAATATGACCAAAAATATCATGGCAGGTGCTGCTGTTGCCACACCAAGGATTCGGTCCCGCCTTTCACTTGCGCTTATATTCTTTCGACTCACAACTTACCCCTCCTGTCCTCCAAATGCATTCCTAATCATATGACGTTCCGGCTGACCCAGGTCTGCTCTTTTTCCTTCCCTGTTAAAAAGATACATGGCTGAAAAGGGAATGGACAGGTCCAGGAGACAGTCATCCTCTACCTCATGCTCGGATTTTACCATCAGCGTACCATATACACTGCTAAGGGAGTATATAGTCTCGGAACCCAGCATTTCCTTTGTCACGACCTCTGCCTGTATGGAAACATAGTCTTCCTCCACCCTCTGCAAATAAACTTTTTCAGGCCGGAATCCAAGCTGCATGCCATCGGGAAGCACATTACTTATAATATTCATTTGGGGGGTGCCGATAAACTGGGCAGCATAGATGCAGGTAGGGTTCTGATACAGTTGGCGTGGATTGGACTGCTGGACAATGTACCCATCCTTCATCAATACAATATCGTCCGCCATTGACATGGCTTCCACCTGATCGTGTGTTACATAGACAAAGGTGGTCCCCAGCTTTTTATGAAGGCTGATTAATTCCACTCTCATCTGTCCCCTGAGCTTTGCATCCAGATTTGACAGCGGCTCATCCATGAGAAATACTTTGGGCTGTTTAACCATGGCCCTGGCAAGAGCCACCCTCTGTCTCTGACCACCGGATAAGGTGGACGGCTTTCTGTCCAGATATTCGGTCAGTCCTACAATTTCACATATATCTTTTACACGGCGCTGCCGTTCTTCCTTTGGAACCTTTTTATTTTCCAGACCAAATTCAATATTTTCCCTGATTGTCATAGTGGGATACAATGCATAGTTCTGGAATACCATAGCTATGTCCCTCTTTCCCGGAGTAAGGTCATTGATTTTATGTCCGTCAATCAGTATATCCCCTGAGGTCGGTTCATCCAGGCCGGTAATCATGCGGAGGGTTGTGGATTTACCGCATCCTGACGGCCCTACCAGAACAGTGAACGAACCATCCTTGATTTCCAGATTAAGATTATCAATCACAACATCATTCCCAAACTTCTTCCTAACATTTTTTAATTGGATTGCCCCCATATGTATCTCTCCCTTTCGTATTGTTTCATACAGTACTGCCTGTCTCTGACATAACTATAGCACTGATGTCCGAATCCGTTTTTGCTCTTTTTTATGCTTGTTTTGCTCTTTTTCATACTGACAGCGTATTTTTTGGCAGAAACAGCCCTGTTAAACTCTTGTGTGAAACTCCAATTCGTCGTATACTATAAAATAATGCGAAAATTCAGGAGGATACAGTATGGA
>OBXC01001489.1_pt1 | contig 11221 bp, 5 predicted proteins | sample 1538111 | NCBI WGS metagenome assembly OBXC01 (sample SAMEA2580137, study PRJEB22360) | human gut metagenome | biome: human gut; feature: human-associated habitat; material: faeces | place: Denmark | collected 2008/2010 | reverse complement strand
TAGAAGATTTTTTTATTAAAAAAAACAAAATTATTACTAGTTAATGAAAATATTTATTTAAAGCACTATGTTATCATTGGTAAGTATTCTTATTTTGACTTAAATCCCATCAATTAGTCAGTGAATTAAGGATATTGATAATTAATATAAGGAGGAAGGAAAGCAATATGAAAAAGGTTTTAAAATGTTCGTTAACATTAGCTCTTGCTTTATCATGTGTACCAATGAACACAAGTAAGTTAGATGCATTAGCAGCTTCTAATATTGAAGTAACTAATTCTAATAACGTTGTAACAATTGGAAACGAGTATATTGAAAGAGAATTTTCAATTGCAGATAAAAAATTAAAAACTGCAAGTATTGAAAACAAGCGTGCAAATACAACATTTACACCTGCTGATGGTAGCGAAGAATTTATCATTAAAACAACTAAAGAGCAAAAAGAAGCTCCAGTTGTACCAGCGTTAAATCGTGATGGATGGACAGCAAAAGCTGATAGTTACCATAATCCATCAGGACCAAGTGATGGACCAGCACAAAATTTATTAGATGGTAATGTTGATTCAATCTGGCATACTAATTACGGTGGAGGAACTGGTGATCAAGAATATCCTCATAATGTTGTAATTAATTTAAACAGTGAACAAACATTCCAAGCATTTTCTTATACACCTAGAAAACAAGGTGAAGAAACAAACGGAAATATTAAAGGATATGAATTATGGGTTTATAATGGAGCAGTTGGTGAAGATTTAGCAATTGATTCAACTGAATGGAAACAAGTTGCTAAAGGTGATTTTACTTATGAAGGAGTAAATCCAATTTATGTAAATTTAAAAGAGGCTACAACTGCAACACAAATTAAGTTTGTTGCAACTTCATCTAACAATGGAGCTAAATTTGCTGGTGGTGCAGAATTTAATTTACATGCAGAAAAAGCACCTATTGAAGATGATAACACACGTTCTTTTGAAACAAGTGATTTAACTTTAAAAGAAAATGGAGTAAAAGTAGAAGATACTACTGCTACAATTAATAAAACAGAAAAAATTGGTAAAAAAGTAACTTTTTCTTTTGAACCATATAATTTTAAAGGCGTAGATTATACAATTAATGAAGTTGTTGTTATGTATGAAGGAGATCACTTCATGCGTAAATACATGGAAATTAGTGTACCTGATGAACATGCAGATGAAGCTGAAATCGATTATATTGATTTAGAATCATTAAATGTTAATGAAAGTGACGCCACTTGGACTATTCCAACTGGAAAAGGTGGCGTTGTTGAAATGGATGAATTTAAAGCTAATTTAGGACAACCAATTTATATTCAAGGTATGTTTATGGGATGTGAATTTCCTTTAGCTGATACACAAATTGTTAATGATAATGGTTATATCAGATATTATACAGGAAAAACATTTAATAAATTAGTTGAAGATAAGCAAGCTGCTAGCAATGATGGTATGACTAATTACATGACATGGCAAACAGTGGCTGGTGCTGCTAGAAGTACTGATAATTCTGTAATTCAGGCAGATTTTTATGATTATATTAAATCTATTGCTACACCTTCTGAATTTAGAATTCAATATAATTCATGGTTTGATAACATGATGAGAATTGATGATGAAAATATTCTAAATTCATTTATTGAAGTTGATAGAGAATTAAATAATACAGGTGTTAGACCATTGGATTCATATGTTGTAGATGATGGATGGAATAACTACAATGATACACATGTTGTAGATGCAGTTCGTTCTGGAACAACATTAAATAAAACAGGATTCTGGGAATTCAATAGTAAATTCCCTCAAGGATTAACACCTTCAAGTGAATTAGTAAATAATTTTGGAAGTAACTTTGGGGTATGGATTGGACCACGTGGTGGTTATAACTTCTATAGTTCTTTAGCTGACATTTTAGTTAAAAATGGTACAGGAAGCAAAGCTGGAAACTCAATTGATGTAGCAGATCGTAACTACATTAAGAACTTCCAGAAAATGGCTGTAAATTGGCAAAAAGAATACAAAGTTAACTACTGGAAATGGGATGGATTTGCTGATAGAGCACAATTTAATGCTTTCTCTGCTAGAGATGGGGTACCAGGGTATGCAAACAATCACATGACAGGTGGATATAAAAACATGTATCATGTAACTGATATGTGGGAAGCATGGATTGATTTATTTGAAGCAGTTCGTCAAAGTGAAATTGATGATAATATCAATAATTTATGGATTTCATTAACTTGTTATGTAAATCCAAGCCCTTGGTATTTACAATGGGCAAATAGTGTATGGATTCAATGTACACATGACCGTGGGGATGCTGGACCAATTAATAACAAAATGGATACTATGTTAACTTATCGTGAAGCTGTTTATTATGACTTCATTAAGCAACATGAATTCCAATTCCCACTTGCAAACCTTTATAACCATGATCCAGTTTATGGAGTTGAGGGTACACAAATTAATATTAATTCAATGACTGATGAACAATTTAAAAATTACTTATATATGATGTCAACTCGTGGAACAAGTTTCTGGGAATTGTATTATTCTGATTCAATCATGACAAAAGGTAAGTATGAAGTTAATGCTGAATTCTTAGCATGGGCAGAAGAAAATTTCCATATTTTAAAAAATGCTAAGATGTTTGGTGGAAATCCAGCTAATGGTGTTAAATTAGGTGGAATCGGTCAATCAACTAAATTTGAAACATATGGATTCTCTGCTTGGGATGGTGAAGATGGAATTATCTCAATGCGTAATCCTGATAGCAAAGCACAAACAATCACATTTACTTTAGATCGTAATATTGGTCTTGTAGAATCTATTAAAGATAAAACTTTATATAGTACAGGAATTCATAGTTATAATATGCCAGAAGGTGGAAATGATAACTATAAAGAATTTACATATGGTCAAGAAGTAACTGTTACTTTACAACCTGGTGAAACAAGACTTTGGTCTTTATCAACTACTAAAGATGTAGAAGCTCCTGCTTATACAACTTTATCAACTGATGGAGATAAAACATTAAATGTTAAATTTGATGAAAAAGTAATTGGAACAGATTTTGATGTTACAGTAAATGGAGAAGCTGTAGAAGTAACTAACGTTAATAAGAGTGTTGATCAAGTTTCTTATGAAATTGAATTAGCTTCTAAACCAGCTAACAATGCAACAGTTGTTGTAACTGCTAAAAACATTACTGATTTAAATGGAAACAAAGTTGCTGAAGCTCAAAAATCAGTAGTATTCCATAAAAATAATACTGCTTTATCTGTTAAAGCTGATAAAGTAACTGGTTCTAAACTTGTAGGAACTGCAACAAAATCATTAAATAATGATAATGGATTTAGTGTACTTGTTGATGTTAATACAACAGTAACTAATAAAGAACTTGCTAGTCAAGGATATACAGTAGGCGTTAATGCTGAAGGTAAAGCATACTTTACATTAGGTAATGCAACTGCTACATCTAAAGTTGTAGTAAATGATGGTACTGATCATCAAATTCAAGCAGTTAAAGAAAATAATGGTATCTTAAAATTATATGTTGATGGAAAATTACAAAGTTCAGCATATGATAAAGATAATAAAACATTAGTTATTGAAGCTGCTAAGACTACTCTTGGTAGTGATGGATTTGAAGGAAAATTAGGTATTAAAGTATTAGATAAAGCATTAGGATACAATGAATTTACAGCTGATAGTGGTGAAGAAGGACTAATCCCAAGTGAAAATATTAATCCAACAGCTACTACATTTGATGGCGGTGAAGGTGCTGTAGCTAATAATGCAAATGATGGTAATACAAATACTTATTGGGCAAGTGCACAAACTGCTGACAATAGAACTGAAAAACAATATTTAACTTATGAATTATCAAACACTTATACAGTAAACAAAGTTCAATATATTCCAAGATTCGATGCTACTCAAAAATTAAATTGTACAGGTAATATTTTAGAATATGTTGTAGAAACAAGTATAGATGGTCAAGAATGGAAACAAGTAGCAACTGGTGCTACAGTAAGAGAAGGTAACGGGGTTACTGATATTGTTTTTGAAACTCCAGTTGAAGCAAAATATGTGCGTTTAAGTGCAAATGATACATATCATTGGAAACAAGGTTCAAATAATACAATTGTTACAGCAGCAGAATTTAAAGTATATGGTAAAATTGAATTAGATACTATTGCTTTAAGTCAACGTATTGAAGAATTAGAAAAAGTTGATACAACAAATTGTACTGAAGAAAGTGTTGCAGAATTTAACGCTTTATTAGATGAAGCTAGAGATGTATTAGAAAATGCTACTAATCAAGAAGAAATTGCTCAAATGATTGAAGCATTAAAGAATGCAGAAGGTATTTTAAAACCTAATGAACCAGTAGTAGAAGCTGATAAAACATTATTATCTATTGCAGTAAATGTTGCTAAAGCAGTAACTGAAGAACAATTAAATCAAGTTGTTCCTGTTGTGAAAAAAGAGTTTACTGATGCTCTTCAAGAAGCAGAATTAATTTTAGCAGATTCTAAAGCTAGTCAAGAAACTGTTAATAATTCATTTAAACGTCTTGCTAAAGCAATTCAAATGTTAGACTTTGTAAAAGGTGATAAAACTGCATTACAAACTTTAGTTGATGAAGTTAAGGCAATGGAAAGCAGTAATTATACTGAAGAATCATGGGCTAAAGTGGCTGAAGAATTAAGTAAGGCTGAAGCATTATTATTAGATGAAAATGCTTTACAATATGAATTAGATGCGGCTAAAGAAGCATTACAAGAAGCAGTTGATTTATTAGTAGAAGTAGAAAAAGTTGATAAAACACTTTTACAATCATTCTATGATAAAGTTAAAGATACTGATGAAAGTAAATATATTGCGTCTACATGGCCAGCATTTATAGATGCACTTTCAAATGCAGATTCTGTATTGAAAGATGAAAAAGCAACTCAAGAACAAGTAGATAATGCATATACAGCATTAGTAAAAGCTTATCTAAACTTAAGATTAATTCCAGATAAGAGTTTATTAGAAGACTTAATTAATCAAGCAAATGGATTAAATAGTGCAAATTATACCAAAGCAACATTTGATGGATTAACAAAAGCCTTAAATGAAGCTAAAGCAGTATTTGCTAATCCAAATGCAACACAAGTTGAAGTAGATAATGCAAAAGCTGAATTAGAAAAAGCAATGGCAAACTTACAAACAGTAAAAGCACCAGTAAATAATGGTGATACGACAAGTGTAAAAACTGGAGATAGTGCTAATATGTTAGGAGCACTTGCAGGATTAATGGCTACTTCATTTATTTTCTTTGGTAATAAAAAAAGAAAAAAATCTAAATAATTAATTCAATAAAGATGTAATATACAGTTTAGTTTATTACATCTTTTTTTTAGATTATATTTGAAGTGTGCTGATTTGAAATAGAATAATAGCTTATTTTTACTTAATTTATCAATATATAAATTAATTTAGCACTCGTGTTGACAAAGTGCTAGAAAAGAGTATAATATACTTAGCACTTAGTTATGGCAAGTGCTAAAAAAGGAGTGATTAAAATGATTAAGCCATTACATGATAATATTGTTTTAAAAAAAGAACAAATAGAAAATAAAACATCAAGTGGAATTATTTTAACAACTGAAAGTAAAAGTATGCCAAGTGTAGCAACGGTTGTTGCAGTTGGAAAAGATTGTAAAACTGAAATTAAGGAAAATGATCAAGTAGTTTATAAAGAATATTCAGGTACGAATATTAAAATTGATGAAGTTGAATATATTGTTATTAGTGAAAAAGATATTTTAGGATATCTTGAATAGGAGGTAATTAGTTATGAGTAAAGAAGTTAGATTTTCAAGTGATGCTCGTAAAGCAATGTTAAAGGGTGTTAATGTTCTTGGCGATGCTGTATGTGTAACTTTAGGACCTAAAGGAAGAAATGTTGTATTGGAAAAAAGTTATGGTTCTCCATTAATTACTAATGATGGTGTAAGTATTGCAAAAGAAATTGAACTAGAAGATAAGTTTGAAAATATGGGAGCAAAGTTAGTATATGAAGTTGCAAATAATACTAATGATGTAGCCGGAGATGGAACAACTACAGCTACAATTCTTGCTCGAGATATGATTAATAATGGAATTAAAGCAGTTGATAAAGGAAGTAATCCAGTTTTAATGCGTGAAGGGATTGAATATGCAAGTAAAGAAGTTGCTAAAACAATTTTGAAAAATTCACGTAAAGTAGAAACAAGTAATGATGTTGCTAGTGTTGCAACAATTTCTGCTGGAAGTAAAGAAATTGGTGATTTAATTGCTCAAGCAATGGATAAAGTTGGTCGTGATGGGATTATTAATGTAGATGAAAGTAATGGATTTGATGATGAACTTGAAATTAGCGAAGGAATGCAATATGACAAGGGTTATGTATCACCATATATGGTATCTGATCGTGAAAAGATGCAAGTTGAATTAGAAAATCCATATGTTTTAGTTACTAATCATAAAATCAACAATATTCAAGAAGTATTGCCGGTACTAGAACAAGTATTACAAGCTAATAAACCATTGTTATTAATTGCTGAAGACTTTGAAAATGAAGTTATTTCGACATTAGTATTAAATAAATTAAGAGGAACATTTAATGTTGTTGCAACGAAAGCACCTGGTTTTGGTGATAATCAAAAAGAAATGCTTCAAGATATTGCAGCACTAACTAATACAAAATTTTATAATAAAGAATTAAATATGAAATTAGAAGATATGAAGCTAGAAGAATTAGGTACTATTAAAAAAGTAATTGTAACTAAAGATAATACAACAATGATTAGTAATAATGATGCCAGTGAAGAATTAAAAGCTCGTATTGAAGAAATTAAAACAAGAATTATTAATTCAACTAGTGACTATGATAAAAAACAATATCAAGAAAGATTAGGTAAATTAACTAATGGGGTTGCTACAATTAAAGTTGGAGCAACTACAGAAAGTGAATTAAAAGAAAAGAAATTAAGAATTGAGGATGCTTTAAACGCTACTAAAGCAGCTGTATCAGAAGGTATTGTAATTGGTGGAGGAGCAGCGTTAGTAGAAGCATATAAAGAATTAAAACCAGTATTAAAAAATGATAATGTTGATATTCAAAAGGGAATTAATATTGTTATGAATGCATTACTTGCTCCAATTAGTCAAATTGCCCAAAATGCTGGATATAATTATGAAGATATTGTTGAAGAACAAAAGATAGCTGATAAAAATATTGGTTTTGATGCTAAAGACGGTAAATGGGTAGATATGTTTGAAGCTGGTATTATTGATCCAACTAAAGTAACACGTAGTGCATTATTAAATGCGGCTAGTATCTCAGCTTTATTTATTACTACTGAAGTAGGTGTAGCTGAAATTAAATCTGATGAACCTCAGACTCCAGCAATGCCAGGTGGAATGTATTAAAGGATAATAAAAAACAGGTAAATTACCCAATGTCATTAAGTTAAGGATTTAATGACAGTTGAGGAATACATAAAAATGTATCCCTCTTTTTTTATTTTAAATTTTACAAAAAAACATTGACATCAACACAAAAGTATGCAGCCTATTATCAATTTATGATTGATAATAGGCCAATTGTTTATAGGTATATGTCGGAGGTACAACATGAATAACTATAAACATCTCAAAAACGTTTTGAATTACAACATTAAGAAAATAGCGGAATGCTCGTCTCTTTTCTGTGAAAATTCAGCTGTTGATTTCACGCACAATAGAAAACTTAATTTTGAAACGACTATTAAGAATGTCATTTCTATGGAGACTGGTTCTTTAAAAGATGGACTTCTCAAACTTAATGATTACTCTGTAGATACCCCAACTGCATCTGCATTTATACAAGCAAGAAGTAAAATCAGAGTAGAAGCATTTCAAATACTGTTTGATAGATTCAATGAAAAAACTCATAAGGATAAATTATTTAAGGGTTATAGGTTATTAGCTATAGATGGTAGTGTACTACCAATAGATAACACGATATATGATGAGGAAACTACAGAGTTAAGACATGGGACTACTGCAAAAGCTTATTCTGCTTATCATTTAAATGCAAGTTATGATTTGTTAGAGTGCACTTATGATGATTTGATTATACAAGGTGAAGCAAAAAAGAATGAAAATGATGCCTTTTGTCAACTGGTTGACAGATATAAAGGGAAGAAGGCTATCTTCATAGCTGATAGAAATTACGAATCATACAACGGATTTGAACATGTTGTTCAATCTGGAAATAAATATCTTATAAGAGTGAAGGATATTCACTCAAAATCAAGTATCACTCAATCATTAGTCCCTTTTACTGATGATGAATTTGATATTGATGTTTTTAGAATGCTGACTTTAAAACAAAACAAAATGACCAAAGCATGTCCACAACTCTATAAGTTCATACCTTCAAATATGCGATTTGACTTTATGACAAAAGAAAATCCATGGTATGAATTTCATTGCAGGGTCGTAAGATTTAAAATAACTGATGATACATATGAGTGTATTATTACTAATCTTGATAGAGATGAATTTTCTATAGATGATATTAAGAATTTATATTGTAAACGCTGGGGTATCGAAAATTCATTTAGAGAACTGAAATATGCGATTGGATTAAATGCATTGCATTCCAAGAAAAGAAAACTCATCCAACAAGAAATATATGCACGCATGACTCTCTATAATTTCTGTCAGCGTATTGTTCAAGAAATCAAAATTCCAAAGAAAGATAAAAGAAAATATGAATATCAAGTTAATTTTACAAGATCATTTCATATATTAAGGCATTTTCTCAATAAAAAAGGTGGAGAAACTCCACCAGTAGATCATCTCATAGCTAAAGAGATACTGCCAATTCGCCCAGGCAGGTCAAATACACGAAACGTCCAATCAAAAACAGTCGTGTGCTTTAACTATAGATTTGACTAACCACCATCTATTATATACCTTAACAAATGTAGTATCAATACTACACTTTTTCAGCTTGCACAAATTAAAAACCAGAAGACAATATTTATTTGATATTGTTTCTGGTAAAAATATTGTCATCTTAACTTAATGACATTGGTAAATTACCTGTTTTTTATTTTTAATTATTTTCTAATTCACGAATCCATTCTTTTACGCTAGCATCACTAGGCATTCGCCAATCTCCACGTGGAGAAAGTGAGACACTACCAACTTTAGGCCCATCAGGAATACAACTTCGTTTAAACTGTTGGGTGAAAAAACGCCAATAAAATTTAGTTAACCATTTTTTTATTGTCTCATCATCGTATTTATTTTTAAAAGCTAATTTAGTTTTTCTTAATAATTTTCTTGGCTCATCACCAAAACGAATCATATGATAAATAAAGAAATCATGTAATTCATAAGGACCTACAATATCTTCAGTTTTTTGAACTATTTTATCATCTTGTTGTGGCAATAACTCAGGTGAAACGGGAGTATCTAAAACATCTTTTAAAATATTTTCTAATTCTTGACCACGATATAAACTAGATATATAATCAACTAAATAGCGAACTAGGGTTTTTGGAACTGAAACATTGACTGCATACATACTCATATGATCCCCATTATAAGTTGACCAGCCTAAAGCCACTTCAGATAAATCACCTGTCCCAATAACTAAACCACCAACTTGATTAGCCTTATTCATTAAAATTTCAGTTCTAGTGCGGGCTTGTACATTTTCATAAGTAACATCATGAATTGTTTCATCTTGTTCAATATCTCTAAATTGTATTTTTACAGATTCACTAATATCAATATCATAACTTGTAACATTTAATTCTTTCATTAATCCTAAAGCGTTATTTTTAGTTCTAGAAGTTGTTCCAAAACAAGGCATTGTAATGGCAATGATATCTTTAGGATTATAATTTAATTTTTTAAATGCCATTGTACAAACAAGTAATGCTAAAGTAGAATCCAAACCACCAGAAATACCAATTACTACTTTTTTGATATTTGTTGCTTTTAATCTTTGTATTAACCCATATGTTTGAATATCAAAAACTTCTTTACAACGTTTTTCTCTAAGTTCCAAGTTGTTTGGTACAAAAGGGTGGGGATCATAATAATATGTTGTATCTAGATCAATATTAGTTGATTCAAAATATATTGTTTCATACTCATTTTTTGATTTGAAAGTATTCATTTTAATTCTTTCACTAGCTAATTTTTTAAGATCTAAATCACCATATATTATCTCGCTATTAAATCCTTGACTCTCATTAATGATAGTACCGTTTTCACTAATAATATGATGACCACTAAATACTACGTCAGTAGTACTTTCACCGCTTCCAGCGTTACAATAAATATATCCGCAAATTAATCGTGCAGATTGTGATTTTATTAGTAAACGGCGATAGTCTTTTTTGGTTGTTATTTCATTACTAGCTGAAGGATTTAAAATTAATGTTGCACCATTTAAGGCAAGATCGATACTTGGAGCATCAGGCAACCAAAGATCTTCACAGATTTCAACGCCAAATTTAAATTCATGATTAGTTGATGAAGCAAAAATATACTTAGTACCAAATGGAATAATTTGACCATTAAAAACGACAGTAGTATTTTTTAGTGGTGCTTTTTCAAAATGTCTTGCTTCATAAAATTCTTGATAATTAGGAACATGAGTTTTAGGAACAAGACCTAATAATTTACCACTATGAATAATTGCGGCTACATTATATAAACTATTCAAATGCTGATATGGTAATCCTACTGCCACAATAATATCTTTATTAATTGTTTTTTCAATTATATTTTGTAATTGTAGCTTTGCTTCATTTAATAAACGTTCTTGATTAAATAAATCCGCACATGTATATCCAGTTAAACATAATTCGGGAAATACAATTACTTTTGCTTTGTTTTCATAAGCTTGATCAATTAATTTACAAATTTGTAAACTGTTTTTTTTAATATCTGCAATACTTGTATCAAATGAAGCTGCAGCTATACGTATATATCCGTCTTTCATTATCATTCCTCCAATGACTATATTGTACACTTTTAATTATTTGTAAACAATCTAAACTAAATATTTTATTAAAATAATTTCCTGGGAAATACAAAAAACAACAAATTATAATCTAATAAAAATGATGAGAAATTAGATAATTTATTGAAAGTGAAAATAATTT
>OBXC01001485.1_pt1 | contig 11249 bp, 8 predicted proteins | sample 1538111 | NCBI WGS metagenome assembly OBXC01 (sample SAMEA2580137, study PRJEB22360) | human gut metagenome | biome: human gut; feature: human-associated habitat; material: faeces | place: Denmark | collected 2008/2010 | reverse complement strand
TCGGCGGCTTCGCCCCTAATAGCCAGACCGCTGAGGTGCTGTCCAAGGCCCTGGGCAGCCGCACCGTGATGAGTGGTTCCATCTCCCGGGGGAAGAACGATACCAGCCAGAGCCTCCAGATGATTGAACGGCCTCTCATGACCCCGGATGAGCTCAAGTCCATCCCCAAGGGACACTTCATCGTCATGAAAACCGGGACCCATCCCATGCAGACCCGCCTGCGGCTGTTCCTGGAGTGGGGGATCACTTTTGGGGAGCCCTACCAGGTGCCCCAGCGGGCAGCCCGGAAGGTCTACTACGCCAGCAAGGCGGAGCTGACCAGCGCCATCTATCGGGCGTTTCCCCTCCGGACAGGGACAGTCAATTATCATATGGGAAAGGAACAGAAACAGAAATGAGCTACTTCAATGAGATTTACAATGACCCGGAGCTGAACGCCAGGGCCAAGCAGGTGCTGGTCTACCTACATGACCGAGCAAACAAAGACGGCGAGAGCTGGTACGCCATAGGCACCATGGCAAAAGATCTGAGCCTCTCCCGTTCGACCATAAAGCGGGCCCTGGCGGAGCTAATCCGCCAGGGCCGGGTGGAGAAACAGGCAAGATTTCGGGAGAGCGGGGGGATTACCTCGAACTGTTACCGAATAAAGGTAGGACAAGCTGAACTGACTGATGAGCTGTCTCGGACTTAATCCGATTTGATAGCGATCACGAGTTTCTGCTATTCAAAACCTGTACATCTGTGCAGGTGCTTACAAGATGGCCGCTTTCAAGGCTTTATCAATCAAAAGCAGCAGTCTATTCTCCGGGCACGCCCACTGCGTCCGCCCTGCACTGCCTGCAGTGGGTGAACTGGGGGATATGGACACGGGCCCTGGCGCGCAGCGCATCCAGGAGTGCTTGGCTGGGGGGCTCGTTGTCCCGAAAGCCGGCTTGGGGAATGAGCGGCATGAGGTTCATGACGGCGGCTCCCGCACGGGCGGCCCAACAGGCGATTTCCTCAATCTCCCCGGTGTTGACGCCGGGGATGACGACGGTGTTGATTTTCACCGTAAGTCCGGCTTCTGCGGCCTTGGCCACGCCCTCCTGCTGAGCGGAGAGAAAGGCTGCCATGGCTCCGGCATCCGCGCTGCCGCCCACCGTCCGGTAGACGTGCCCGGCACAGACGACGGAGCGGGTATTGACAGTGACCGTCAGGGTGGAAACCCCGCAGTCCAGCAGTTCGGGCAAAGCATCAGACAGAACCAGCCCGTTGGTGCTCAGGCAGAGCAGGAGTCCGGGAAAGCGGGCGTGAATCAGGCGGAGGGTCTCCAGGGTGGCGGGGTTGGCCAGGGGCTCACCAGGCCCTGCCACGCCCACCACCCGCAGACGGCTGTCCAGGCGCAGGGCGCGCTCCACGCGGTCCAGGGCAGCTTCGGGGGAGATGACCTCCGAAGTGACGCCGGGCCGGGACTCGTTGGCGCAGTCATAGCGGCGGTCGCAGTAGCCGCGCCCGCCGGTGGGCCCCCCCATGAGTCCGCACCGGATGTTGCACCTGGGGGCCACGGGCAGATGAATCCGGCCATAGCGGAAGTGGGCCTGGGCGGAGAAGCAGGGGTGCTCAGCCGGAATCAAAGCGGGGCCGCCTTCCGGCAGAGCGCTTCCAGCCCGTCGTCGCTCATCGGCTCCGGGATGCAGCCGCTGCGGTTATCCAGGAGGACGGACGCCAGGGCGCGGAACGCCTGGGCGGGCGCGCTGTCCGGTGCGCAGTCCACAACCGTTTGGCGCTCCAGCTCGGCCTGGCCGATGAGGGGACTCATGGGAATTTTTCCCGCCACCGTGGTGCCCAGCTCCGTCGCAAAGGCTTGGAGCAGGCCGTCGTTGTCCACGCTGCTGCGCCCGTTGTGGATGATCCCGGCCAGGCGTATTCCGCCGCTCTGGGCGTATTTGCGGATGCCCCGGCAGATGTTGTTTGCGGCGTAGAGGGCCATGAAGTCGCTGGTGGTGACGAGATACACCTCGTCGGCCACCTGCTCCCGCAGCGGCATGCTGAACCCGCCGCAGACCACGTCCCCCAGCACGTCGTAGAGCACCACATCCCGGTCATCCAGCAGGCCGCGGCTGCGGATCTCCTCCATGGCCACGATAATACCCCGCCCGGCGCAGCCGGTGCCCGGCTCCGGCCCGCCCGCCTCGATGCAGCGGACGCCCCGGCTGTCCGTGAAGGCGATCTCCCCGGAGGCGCCGGTCTTGAGCTGGTCGAGAACGGTGGGGATGCGCCGCCCCATCAGGCCCCGGGTGGAGTCCGCCTTGGGGTCGCAGCCCACTACCGCCACCCGTTTCCCGGCCTGGGCCATGGCCGCCGCCAGGTTGGACACGGCGGTGGACTTCCCGATGCCCCCTTTTCCATAGACGCAGATGCGTTTCACTGATAGAGCGCCCCTTTCAAGATGCGGCCGTTCATGATGCCGCGGAAGATGTCCTCCAGAAGATGGAGGGTTCCCAGCCCGCCCAGGTGGGGGCGGGGGGTCAGACAGACCTCATCAAACACCGGGTAATCCACGCGGATCAGCGGAATTTCCAGCTCGTCGGCACCGTCCTGCTCAAAGGAGGAGCCGAACAGAAGCGCCGCCTCGGAGCCGCGCAGCTCCCGGTAGAAGTCCTCCTGGTCGGAGAGCTCCTCCCGGCGGGCAAAGCACACCACCTCCATCCCCAGCTCCTGCTCCAGAAAGCGCCGCAGACCGTCGGCCCGCGGCCCCGAGGCGAGGATCGCAGCCGGCATGCCGTAGAGGGCCTGTAAATAGCGGTAGGCTTTTCCGGCTCCCTCTGCAATCTGACGGTCCAGCTCCGCCCGGGCCTGATGATAATCCAGACCGAAGCGGCGCTCCAGCCGACTCCAGAGATCGTCCGCGCCGGCGGCGCCATAGGGGTAATCAAGTTCCTCCCACGGTATGCCGAAGTACTCCTTCATGGCTTGCGCCAGCTCACGCCCCTTTCCACGGAGCACCAGGTTCACATCGGCATAGGGGGCGCGGCGCACTTCCTCCAGCGTACAGCGGGAGAGCACGGCGCCCAGTGCGGCCTGGGGGGCGAGCATAGCCCGGAGGGCCTCAACATCGTCGGCGGCGTGGGGGTCATCCATCCCGAGCCCGATCAGATTAACCATGGGACGGGGATCAGAACGGGGATAGGGCCGGGGATAAGGCCGGGGGACCGGGGGCTTCATCAGCGGGAGCAGTGCCAGCCATCCAGCCTCCAGCCCGCGAGCCGCATCCCCACGGAAGCCTGCCGCCTCCACATGGAGCAGCGGCGCCTCATGGGGGATGCGGGCTAAGACGGCGGGGATATCGTCCCCAATCATCTCACTCACACAGCCGCTGACCACGAACAGGACGGACGGTTGGAAGAGCTCCAGCGCGGAGCGGACGGCCCGCTCCAGGGAGGCCTCTCCGCTGAACACCACGTCGCTGTCGCTGATGACGGTGCAGGTCTGCCGGATATCCCGCATATCCTGGGCAACGTGGAGGGACATGGAGCCAAAATTGCAGCCCACCACGGAGTGGAGCAGAACAACGCCGTCCTGAATTCCACCCAAAGCCTGATAAGCTCCAAAGAGCTTGCAGCCGCTGGCCGGCCTCATACGGAATCCCCCTTTCGATTGAGCCACATTCTGGACCACATTTCCTTGGCGGCCAGATTAGACTGATTACAGTACAGTGGGTAATGGCGGCTTTGGAAGGGCATTTTCCCCAGCAGAAGACTGCTGCGCTCCGTCCCGTGCTCCAGGCGGCGGCACATCCTACGCACCGTGCGGACATAGGAGGGAAAGGAGAGGGAGGTGGTTTCGTTGACCGCGGGGATCAGCGGCGCGCCCATCCCCTCCAAGGTGAAGTCGCCGGTGCCCACCACCACATCCGCCTCTGCGAAGATTCCGCGCAGCGTCTCCTCTGCCGGGTTCAGGAGGAGCTGTGTCTCCGGGCTGTAGAGGGCGGCGGCCTCCCGTACCCGGGCCAGCAGGCTGTCCTCCAGCGCGGGGGTGACATTCAGGTTTTTACGGCTCTCCGGGGTCAGGATGACACAGAGATGGGAGACCGACAGGCCATAGTCCCGCACATAGGATTTGAGCTCGAAGGGAGCCTGCTGGATGCTGCGGCTGACGAGAACCGCCCGGGCCTGCCCCAGGCGGCGGCGGGCCTCCGCCGTCTCCTCCAGGGCCTGGGCCCGCGCCGCCAGGACGACGGGCTCCACCGCCGCCTCCATGCGGAGGGCCTGTCCAATGTCCCGGTAAAAGGTGCAGATTCCATCCAGTCCGGCGTAGCGTCCCGCGCCGCCGATGTGAAGGTATGCGGTTCCGAATTTCTCCCGCATGCGTCTGGCCCAGCGAACCCGCTTGACCAGATTCAGCTCCGCGGCCGGGGCGTGTACCAGAGAGGAGAGGGGGGCGCTGGGGATCCACGTGTTCACCTGGATCCCGCAGCCGTTCAAAAAGACCTCCAGCTCCCGCAGGGCGGCCTTTCCCTCGCTCCCCCAGCCCACCGTCTCGATGTTGACGCTGTGCGGGATCTGAGCGGACGGCTCCATCACCTGCTCCACCAGGGCGTAGAGCGCCTCGGTGAAGCCGCAGCCCTTCAGCTCCATCTCTAGCCGGTTGTCGCCGGTGATGGTCTGGCGGGCCAGCTCCTTCAGGCGGTTCCGGGTGTAGTTCTTGTCCCGGTGGGAGAAGAGCTCCGACTGGACGCCCACTACCGAAATACCCTCCCGCCGCAGCTCGGCGCATACGGAGCGCACATCTTCGTTCAGAATGTCGCTGATCGGGGAGGGGATCACCATGATGAGCCCGGGGCGGTAGCGGCTCCAGGCGTCCCGTATGGCCTGGCGGAGCTTCTCCTCCCCGCCGCAGATGATGTCCCGCTCCTCCAGATTGGAGGTCAGCACGCTGTAAAAGGGCTGGTGCCGACGCCGGGCGGAATAGCGGTAGTGAAACCCACAGCCCCGCGGGCTGTGGAGGAGCGGAAGCACCTCCTGCATTTCCCCCACCGCCCCCACGCTGCCGGAGATCTTCCCGTTTACACCAAAGGTGTGCAGCAGGCCGGAGGGGTACATCGCGGTCATCAGATCTTCAAAAAAAGGCTGTCGCATGCGCATTTCTCCTCTCTGCCCGGAGAAAGCAAAATCGCCGGCCCCGCGTATTCTGACGCGGAGCCGGCTTGCAGACAGGCGCACCGGCAGGGCCGGCGGCCTGTGGAGCAGCTTTCACCGGAAGCGTCCCCACAAATTCAGCAAGCAGGTTTCCTGGCTTGCGGCTCGTCACGTGCTGCGCCTTCTCACATGTGAAACATGCAATGGCGATCTGCAGCCCGCTCCCCGCTTACAGTGACCGGATCGCTCGGGAGTTGCACCCGATTCCCTCTAACCAGACGGAGTCTGGCCACTTGCTGAAAACGTATATGAAGGAATTATAGCACAGCCCGGCCGGAAAGAAAAGGGGGGTGATCTCCTGTGACTGCTCTCAACGCGAGATTTCTTATACTTGATTGGTTCGCCCGTTACAGGCGGCGAAGAGCAGATGCGGCGGTGAGCCGGTGGGAATGGAATGTGCCTGTTGCCGCTAGGCTCCGTAAGTGGAGAGCATTCGGCGCAGTTAGACACATATTGACAGGCCTTGGACGGCGGTGTATACTGAATCCATAATTTCATATAGCAGGATATGGTGATACGTTTGTATTGAAAAGGGAACGCAGTGCAAGTCTGCGACAGCTCCCGCTGCTGTAACAGGGACGGCCCGCTTAATACCACTGGGAAACCGGGAAGGTGAGCGAAGCCGGATGATCTGGAGTCAGAAGACCTGCCATGTCTATCGGATTCTATTCTTTCGGCGAGGGAGAATTGGATGCTGCCGCGGTGGATATCGCGGTCATTGGGGCATTAACTGGGCATCGCTGGGGACGGCGGTGCCCTTTTTGCATATCCAGGACAAAGAGCATTCCTGTTTTCTAACGACAAAACAGGAATGCTCTTTCATTATAAGACCAAAGCAGGGGACCGTCCCTGTTTTGAATAGAAATTTAAGAGAAGGAAAGAAGGAACATGTATGAAACGACTGGCATCCCTTCTGCTGGCCAGCGCTCTTGCGCTGACCGCAGCCGGCTGCGCGGGACAGAACCCGGCGGCTTCCACCCAAAGCGGCCCGCCGGAAGCGGTGGAGAGCGGCAAGTCCTCCGTTGCCTATGTGGAGGAACTGCGCATCGGTACCACCGCCGCCATTGACGGCGCCAACGTTATGACGGAAAACGGTATCTTCGGCAAGCTCAACTACAACGCGGTGGTCACCGCTCCCTTTGTAGTCACCGATGAGAATGGCAAGGTTCAGCCCTTTTTCATGACGGGCTGGGAGCTGAGCGGCGACTTGAATACCATTACCGCCACCTTTGCCACAGATCAGGGCCTCACCTGGCACGACGGTGAACCTGTGACCATGGATGACGTGGTGTTTACCTTCCAATATCTGATCGACCGCAAGTCCAGCTATTGCAGCGGCCTGACAGGGGTGGAGGCGGTGAATGAGACCACGGCCACCCTGACGCTGACCGACGGCAAGGCCTTCACCATGCTCAACAGCATGGCTAACTTCGTCACCCTTCGGCCGGAGCATGTGTGGTCCAAGGTGGAGGGCGAATACGCCGAGTACACCGGCGAGGACGCCGCTATCGGCTGCGGCCCCTACAAGCTCACAGGCGTGGACGAGGAGGCCCAGAGCATGACCCTAGAGGCGGTGTCGGATACCTACATGGGACAGGAGCTGACCGTGCGCAAGCTGACCGTGCGCACCTACGACAGCCACGACGCCCTGGTGATGGCCCTGCGCAGCGGGGAGGTGGACGCCATGTACGACTACTCCAACTCCCTGAACGCCACCATGGTGGACTCCATCACCGGAGTGGAGGGGCTGGATCCCGGCATGAGCGACAACCCCGGCAATTATCAACTGGTGTTCGGCTTCAACGAGCAGCCCACCGACGACCTAACCTTCCGCAAGGCCGTGCGGGCCGCGTTGGACTACGAGCTGCTCCGCGTCACCATCGGAGGGGAGGACGGCCAGATCCCCCACGCCGGTATCGTGGCGCCCCCCAATAAGGGCTTTGACGGCTCGCTGCCCGAGCTGGCTCAGGACGTGGACGAAGCCAACGCCCTGCTGGATGAGGGCGGTTATGTGGATGCTGACGGCGACGGCTGGCGGGATATGCCCGACGGCAGCGAGCTGAATGTCCTCATTACTCCCCAGTACAACAAGACCCGTCAGGCCCTCTATCTGCGCATCGCCGAAGTGCTCAAGACCAATCTGGAGGCCGTGGGCGTGCAGACTACCATGGACGAGGAGAGCGTGCGCAACTCCGACCACGCCACCGAGGTCCGCAAGCAGGGCACCTATGAGCTCTACATCGGCTATACCTCTCCCGGCGTGGCCATGTATGACACCGCCTTCATGTACATGATCGGGGATAACGACAACAACCGCTGGGGCACCTGCCTGCTCCCGGAGTTTGTCGCTGCCTATGAGGCCAAGAAGACCGCCGGCAGCTACGAGGCGTACAACGCCGCCATGAAGGAGCTGCAAGCGCTTGCCGATGAACAGGTGGTGGGACTGGCTCTGTGCTGGGATAAGGCCTACTTCCCCTACCGTACCGACCACTATGAGGGCTGGACCAATTTCCCCGGCTGGGGCGTGATCAACTACAAGACCTGGTTCTCCACCCGGCCCGCAGTCTAATAGACGCGGTATGAAAGGAGCGGTTTTCAAATGAAACAGCAAGTCCTTTCCCTGTTTTTAGCCGGCGCGCTGGCGCTGAGCCTGTTCGGCTGCTCCGGCGCGCCGGGTACGGCGGGAGATGCCTCCCCTTCTCCTGCGGCGCAGGCCGAGGAGGAGCCAGTCACCCTCTACATCGGGACGACCAAGGCTCCGGAAGTAATGAGCACTATGTACGAGCGGGACGCCTTCGGCCGGATGAACTACAACTCCTTCTGTGCCGCGCCGTTTCTCGAGCGGGATGAGAACGGTGTTGTCCAACCCAATATCATGACAGACTGGGTTTTCAGCGACGATCTGACCAGTCTGGTGGCCACCTTTGCCACAGATCAGGGGATCACCTGGCACGACGGAGAGCCCCTGACCATGGACGATATTGAGTTTACCTTCAACTATCTGATGAATGTAAAGAAGTCCAGCTATATCCACATGCTGGAGAGTGTGGAGCGAATCAGTGATACGCAGCTTAAACTCAACTTTGACGGCCCTTCCGCTTTTAATTTTATCAACTATGCCTGTATGGCGGTGTTCGTCTACCCGGAGCACATTTGGGAAGGCGTAGAGGACCCCAATGAGTACCACGAGGCAGACGCTGCGGTTGGCTGCGGGCCCTACCGCTTCGTATCCTGGGATGAGGACGCGCAGACCATGTACTTTGATGCGGTCGAGGATTATTTCAAAGGGGAGCTGGCCATCCAGCATGTGGTGGTGCGCACCTATGACAGCCAGGACGCCCTGGTGATGGCCCTGCGCAACGGCGAGATCGACGCGATATACGACTACTCCAACTCCCTGAGCTCTACAATGGCCCCCTCCATTACCGGAATTGAGGACGTGGATCCTGGTATGAGTGACAACCCCGGACAATACCAGTTGGTATTCGGCTTTAATAAGCAGCCGACCGGAGACCTGGCATTCCGGAAGGCCGTGCGCGACGCGCTGGATTATGAACTGCTGGCCGCCACGATCGGCGGAGAAAATGCTGAGATCGGCGGAGTGGGGCTGGTGGCCCCCCCGAACAAGGGATATGATTCTGAACTGCCACGCCTCAGCCAGAATGTGGAGACTGCTCTGGCCATCTTGGATGAGGCCGGCTATGTGGACACGAACGGCGACGGCTGGAGAGAGATGCCCGACGGCGGCCCAATGGATGTCCTCCTTACCGCTCCTTATAGTGCCACGCAGAAAGCGCTCTTCGACCGGCTTTCGGAGATTATTGTCTCCAATCTGGCGGATGTGGGGGTGAAGTGCACTATTGATGACCAGCACCAGTCCGATACGGATACCTACCGTTCCTTTATCTACAGCGGCGAGTATGAAATTACACTGGGCAGCACTTCGTCTGGTGTGGCGGCCTATGAGACCGTATTTTACTACTATGTGGACAAGGGGTATGGAAACGCCTGGGGTACCTACAGCGAACCGGAGTTTGTGCAGACCTATCTAGACATGATGAACTCGCCTGATTATGAGACCTATAACGAACGGGTGAAGGCACTGCAGGAAATGGCGGCGGAGAACGTCATCGGAATGCCGCTGGCGTGGGACAAGTGCTATTTTCCCTATCGTACCGACCGGTTTGAGGGCTGGATTAACTATCCGGGCTGGGGTGTCATCAACAACAAGACCTGGTATAATGTCCACCCTATCGACGGGACGGACGGCTGATGTAGAGGAGACAACAGATGAAGAAACAGGTTTTATCTCTGCTCCTGTCCGGCGCGCTGGCGCTGAATTTGTTCGGCTGCTCCGCACAGCCGGCGGAGGAGAGCGCACCTCAGCGCTCTCCTGCCGAAACGGCGGGCAGCTCCTCCGCTGGCGTTGTGGAAGAGCTGAAAATCGGGACACTGACCGCGCCGGAGGTCTTTAATATGTCCAACGATGACAGCGCTTTTGGACGAATGAACTATACATCCTTCTGTGCAGCGCCACTTCTGGAGTTTGATGCAAATAATATGGCCCAGCCCTATCTGATGACTAGCTGGGAGGTCTCGGAGGACAACTGCGAGATTATCGCCACGTTTGCGGTGGATCAGGGGATCACCTGGCACGATGGGGAGCCGTTGACCATGGATGACATTATATTCTCTTTGGATTATCTGCCCAATGTGGCCGGGCATAGCCATATGCAGGCCATAGACGAGGTGGAGCAGTTGGATGAAACCACGCTGCGAATCCACTTCGACTCCCCTTCAGCCTTTTTATTCCTCAATAACTGCATGTCGGTATGGCCCATCCCTAAGCATATCTGGGAGGGAATTGAGGATCCGGAGGCATACGCTGAGCCGGATGCGGCGGTAGGCTGTGGTCCCTACCGGTTTGTCCGCTTTGATGAAGAGGCCCAGACGATGTACTATGAGGCGGTGGGGGAGAGCTATATGGGGCGGCCCCTTACCGTGCAAAGCGTCACAGTACGTACCTATGACTCCTCTGACGCACTGATTATGGCTTTGCGCAGCGGGGAGGTAGATGCTATGTATAACTATTCCACATCTATTTCGGCCACTCAGCTGAATTCAATCACCGGAGTGGAGGGACTGGATCCGGGCATGAGCGACAAGCCCGGCTGTTATCAGCTGGTATTTGGCTTCCAAGCTCAGCCAACTGACGACCTGGCTTTCCGGCAGGCGGTTTCCAAGGCGCTGGACTACGAGCTGTTGGCAGTCTCCATCGGTGGAAAGGACGCGCAGGTACCCGGTGCGGGTTTCATTCCACCGTCCAATCTAGGGTATGATGCCGAGCTGCCGCGGCTTGCACAGGATGTGGAGGCAGCCAAGACAATTCTGGATGAGGCTGGTTACGCGGATACGGATGGAGATGGCTGGCGGGAGCTGCCGGACGGCTCCGCGATGGAAGTGCTGCTGACGCCGCAGGTGACCAAGACGACTCAATCCCTTTACCTGCGTATGGCAGAGATCATTCAGAGCAATCTGGCGGATGTCGGCGTCAAGGTCATACTGGACGAAGAGAGTGTCCGCAATTCAGATCATCAGACCGAAGTGCGGCGTTCTCTGAAGTACGAGCTTTATTTAGGGGCCACTTCGGCAGGTGTGGCCCAGTACCGCACCGGATTTTATTACATGATCGATACTCCTGAATTCCCGGGCTGGGGAAGCTGTAATATTCCGGAGTACTCGGAGGCCTACCGAGCCGTATTTTTCTCCTCCAGTTATGACGAATATCTGGAGAATATCAAAAATATGCAGGAACTTAATGCTGAGCAGCTATTTGGCATTTCTCTTTGCTGGGAGAAATGTTACTTCCCTTACCGGACGGACCGCTATGAGGGGTGGAATAATTACCCGGGGCGCGGTGTGATCAACAACTCCACATGGTATAACCTGCATCCGATCGCCTGAAACTGAGAAAAGAGATCAATTCTTGAAAAAACGTGTTTTATCTTTGCTTTTGTCCGGCGCGCTGGCGCTGAGCCTGTTCGGCTGCTCTGCGCAGCCGGCGGCGGAGAG
>OBXC01001465.1_pt1 | contig 11339 bp, 10 predicted proteins | sample 1538111 | NCBI WGS metagenome assembly OBXC01 (sample SAMEA2580137, study PRJEB22360) | human gut metagenome | biome: human gut; feature: human-associated habitat; material: faeces | place: Denmark | collected 2008/2010 | reverse complement strand
TTTTGTGTCAATAATATGTTTCTATATTGTCAAATGTAACATTAATCGATAACAGCAGCGTTTTTATTCTCTTCAGCTAAGGAGACACAAGTGAATAATATACCAAGAAGGCATCATATGGTACCTCAATGCTATTTGAATTATTTTGTTAATGAAAATAGGAGAATCAATGTATTTGATATAATGCAACTCTGCGAATATTATTCATCGCCGAAAGATTTGGCAGTTAGGCGAGATTATTTAAAAAATGATGAATTTATATGGGAGGAGCATTATTCTGCAATTGCAGAAAGTATTTTACCTAAAACATTTGATTATATAATTAATAAGAGTGTTCATGCAAAATCAGGAGAGAAGATATTAACTGATGTAATTAAAAATAATATGGCATTAATAATTATTACACAGCTCTTTCGGACAGAAAAATGGAAATATCATAGTTATAAGACATTTAGTCCTGAGATACCACTTATCTTAAATGGTTTTAAAGAAAAGTTACAATTATTAGAAAAACGATGCGGAAAAGGGTATTTTTCGGAAAAAGGTATTGAAGCTTTTGCTCGAAATCAATATCTGGAATTTGCTAATAGTGAATTTATCTTGTATACTCATAGACAAATATTATTAGATAGGACGTGGATTATATTTAAATCTATAAAAAATAAGAAAAGGATTTTTTCAAGTGATAATCCCGTTTTACTGTATAATATAGATTTGGATTCATTCGATCTTGCTGATAATTATATTAATGATCTAAATAACACATTGTTTTTTCCTTTATCAACAGGTATTCTTCTCATGATATTACCGAATAATAATACACAATTAATTGATTTTTGCGATTATGCAGACTGTGTTCTAGATGGTTCAGAGGAACTTTTTAATTTTCATAATCGGGGACAAATGATGCAAGCCTCAAGACAAGTATTTACGTAAGTATGGAAATTTAATTAATAATATAATTGAGTGGATTCACAACATCATATTATGCATATCGAAGAATTGAAGAAGCAGAAATGAATTCGCCAAATATCTTTTTAGCTCTATATTTTGAAGATTCTAATACCAAATTGATATTAGAAAGAAAATCGGAGCAAACGAATACAAAGGCCATGATTGTAGAATGTATATATGAAGAAGATAATACGTTAAATATAAATGCAATCAGTTTTTCAGCCCTGCAATGTTATTTTGAATTATTTAAAACAGATTCATTAATGAAAGTTGAAACTGAATTTCACCATAAAAACGCAAAGAACAGGAGATAAACAGTATGAACCAGGGTTTTTTAGAACAAGAGTCAAAACGAGTAAATGAGGCTGTAAGGAAAACACTTTTCAGATCGTTTTTTGCATACGTCTGTATCATTGCTGTCCTTTATTTTCTTTTAATGGATTCCTTTGATTTGAATGATCCTTCCAGTAGAGAAGTGCTTTTTTATCTGGTTATTGCCTCTGGGATCATGCTGCTTGCTGTATTCGTAGGATTTTTTAAATCAAGACGAGCAGTCACGAATGGGAAAAATCTAATTCTTCCATATGGTGAAAATACGAAGGAGGCAGTGGCGGAGCTTATTGATCAGGAGGCCTCAGAGGGAAAGATTCAGGTAGAAGAATACATTTATGAATTCGCGGAGGGGAAGAAGCCATATGGTGAGAAAATCGTACTGATGCCTTCTTATCTGTTGCTTTGCGGAAATAAAAATAAGATAACGGTAATTCCTCGTGATAAAATCTATTGGATCGTTGCCCAGGTTGGTCAAAAGGGAGGTTCTTTCCGTGTACAGCTGTTAATTTTTACAGAAAAGAAGATTTTCAATATGGTAGGAGTTGATATCGAGCACGTTGTGGGGATTGCCGATAAGATATATCAATACATACCAAATGTTTTCAGCGATTACGATCCCTTTATACTGTCATATGAACTGGAAAAAGTATTTGCGAAAGACCGGGCGGAGTTTTTAAAGTTCTATGAAAATGAAAAGATGAAAAAGGATAAAAGCATAAACGAATAAAAGTATGGACAAATAAAAGCATAAAAGCATGTACGAATAAAAGCATAAACAAATAAAAGCATAAACAAATAAATACACAAACAATCACGAATCCATCCACAAAGATAGCCTGTTCATAATTTAAACGGAGGTAAGAATGAAACAGACATTTACCGCACTAGTCGAACGTTTTGAAGCACAGGGAGGCTGGTACTATGTTTCGGTTCCAACGAAAATCAGCAAACCACACGAATTGCTTGGTGGTCACCGGTTTGGTTTTATTGCGGTTACTGCCATAGTTGGTAATACGAGTTGGCCGACATCGCTCATGCCGAAGGGGGATGAAACGCATATTATCGCGCTGCCCGCGAAAGTGCGTTCAAAGGAGAAGATCACTCTGGGTAAGGAGATTGAGATATCTTTTGAAACGAGGGTAAGAGAAAGTAAACAGGAGGTATTCACATAACTTATCGATGCTCAAAGTATGTGGGAATATTGCTATGGAAATCAGACTCATAAAACCATCCGATAATCGGTTTGCACTCAGCCATATTTATGAGGAAAGTTGGAGATATGCATATAAAGGCATAATACCACAGGCATATTTGGATAGTATTCCAACAGGCCGGTGGGCCGCCAATTTTGATCAGGCAGAAATGAATACGATCGTCATGATTCAAAATGATATTTTTATCGGCACGACCAGTTTTTGTAAGTCCAGATTTCCGGAATTTAAGGAATTTGGAGAGATTGTATCACTATATATGTTACCTGAGTACATGGGGAACGGGTATGGAAAGCATTTGCTTAATGCTGCGGTAGAGGGATTAATACGTCTTGGTTACCGTGACATATTTTTATGGGTCCTGGAAGAAAATTATAGAGCAAGAAGCTTTTACGAAAAAGCTGGTTTTAAACCAACCAATCACTACTTAAATGACAGCATTGGAGGAAGAGATCTTCGGGAAGTTCAATACCGTTTTTGTACCGATTCGTGTGTGTAAAGTTTCAGACTGTAATTTCAAATGAGAATAAGCAGCAGATCCATATAATAATAAATTCGTAATCAGGAAAATAGAGGTCCGTAAAATATGCTTCCTCCTGGAGTGATAAGTGAAAAGGTCAAAACTTATCTATCCGGATGAAAGCATATTTTTTTACAAAAAAAGATAATCCAAATTGAGCAGATGCTAAAGACTCTGCGGTTTTATTTTAACCAGACAGCTAATGGAATACCGGGAACATTTGACGAGAAGGCAGTGGATACTCCGCTTTTTTTTCTGGCATCAGGGGCAGTACCATATGCTCTATACCGGTTTTGATGGGATCTCGTATCAGTCGGCGCTGGCATTCAGCAGTGATTTGATACACTGGACTTTAAAGGTATGGTAACCAGACGGGAGGAAAAGCATATGCCATGGAGGTCATACGGATAAGTCTGCCTATATGCCGGAGGAAATTATGAGGATACCGCTTGCCATCCGGTACCCGGGCGTGCTTCCCGAAGGGGAGGTGTGCAGCAGGCTGGTTTCCAATGTGGATTTGGCTCCTACGGTGCTGGCAGCTGCGGGAACGGCCTTCCGCGGCCCGGTGGATGGGCTCGATCTGCTGTCTCTTTTCGAGAAAGGTGGAGGTGGTTGGAGAACTGCTGTCTATGCAGAGACCTATGGCCATGCGTTTCCGCATGTGGGAAAGATGGCGGTCGAAGGCAGGATAAAGTATGTGTATAATCAGGGGGATCTGGAAGAATTGTATGATTTGGAAAAAGATCCGTTTGAAATGCATAATCTCAGTCCGGAGAAGAGGAACCGTGCACTCCTGGAACACATGCGCGAAGTGTGCAGGGAGATCGATCCGATAAGAAAAGATTAGTAGTTTACGGGCATCCGCCATCTGGCCGAAATCCAAACCTTGCATCCCCCAACAGAATATGCTATGCTGAGTATGCTCTTACACTAGCCAGACATACGATACCATGCCGCGCTGCGCCGTCAAGGCGCCGGGCATGCTTATAGGGGGGTGTATAATACTGCAGCTGGTAATACCATATTCAGGAAACAGGAATGTATCCTGTTTTTTTTGTTCACATAGGAAGGGAACCATTTCCTCTGGCAGATTAGAGCGATGAAAGAATTTCACAGAAAAGCAGCCATCTTGAAATATGATGATGAGACTGGAAAACTTAATAATATTCCTGTTCATAAACAAGATCACGAGAGCGGGAAGATTCCATTTACCCTTTTAGCGGAAGAATTGAATTGTGCCAAAACCCGGAGTTGCGAGGACGAAGTATAATATCCAATAAAAGCGGATGGAAGGAAATCAGGTGTTTAAATATCCGGGCGCAATGGATATTTGAATGCCTTTTTTTTATTCGGGTAAAATAACGAAGACATCAATAATCATTATCGGAGACCATAATCGGAGGACATCATGAGGAAAATAGGAAAACAGCTTATTACGATAGAACTGATTGACAATTATTGCGCGTGGCTTGCGGGCTGTGAAAAAAGTGAGAAAACCATTCAAAAATACCGGTATCACCTGATCCAGTTTATGAAATATCTGGATTGGAGGTCAGTGACAAAAGAACGGGTATTAATATGGAAGAAATATTTGAGGGGACATTACGCGCCAATCTCTGTAAACGGCGCGCTGACGGCGTTAAATGGCCTCTTTCAGTTTTGTAACTGGAAGGACTGTATGGTGCGCTTTTTAAAAATTGGAAAGGCTTCTTTCTGCCAGGAGAGCCGGGAGCTGTCTAAGGAAGAATATGTGAGACTGGTCGAGGCGGCGGCCCAAAAGGGCAACGAGAGACTGGCGCTTGTGATTCAGACCATCTGTGCCAGTGGAATCAGAATATCGGAGCTTGCCTACATCTCAGTGGAGGAGGTTCAGAGAGGCAGAGCGGAGGTGGAGTGTAAGGGGAGAGTGAGAACCGTCCTTTTGACCAAAAATCTGTGCATCATTCTGCAGCAGTATGCGATGAGAAAAGGAATCACAGAGGGGGCAATATTCAGAACCAGAAACGGAAAGGCGCTGGACCGCAGCAATGTATGGAGGGAGATGAAGGCACTGGGCGCGGCGGCATGCGTGGAACGTGACAAGATATTCCCGCATAACTTAAGGCACTTATTTGCAAGGACGTACTATGAGGCAGAGAAGGATCTGTCAAAATTAGCGGATATTCTGGGACATCAGGATATTAACACGACGCGGATCTATACGATGGAGAGCGGAAACAGACACAGACAGCAGTTGGAGAAATTAGGGCTGTTGGTTACATCATACAACCGACTATCTCTTTTGTTGTAAAATATAGAAATAAAAATAAGAATTCAACCTGATTATACTACATATTAATTTTAAAATCTATATTTTCCTACATATATTTTTGTTTTTCGACACAAAAAGCAGACCGAACAAATTAAAAATTTCGATCTGCCTTATAATCATGCAATTTTTTGATCGTTTCTGCGGTTTTATCCGCGGAAACGATTTTTTTTTTCCTTCTTCTTCCAATATTTTACAACAAAAGAGATATTCGGTTGTAAACCGGAACGGAGAACGAAGGATGAGGAAAATCAGAGAACCGTGCGCCCTTTTGATTTTATTGCTGTTGATTTGTTTTCGCCCCTGTATGCCGGTGTATGGAATGGAGCTGCCGGCGCGGGAGGAGACTTCCGGGATGAATCCGGAAACGGAAGGAAAAGATATCCGGGTGATGGGAAGCAGGATTCCAGTCTATGAAACTCTTGGAGAAGCATTGATCCGTAAACTGAGTGAAGATCAGGGGACAGCCGAGGAAAAAAATACAGGTATTACCTTTGATACGGTGGAAGAAGCCGTTTCATTTGGTCGTTATTTTTACCGGTACGTTTATTGGGGGAAACAGGAAATACGGCTTGCGGCAGGAAGGGACGCGGAGGGCGTCACCATTTATGCGTGGTGTGATGATATCCAGGAGGCCGTCAGTCAGCACAGGCAGGTAGCAGCAAAGCTGGAAGAGACCGCAGCCGGCGGTTTTGGACTATCAGATGGGGAGAAGGCGGCATTTTTTTACGATTGGGTATACGAAAACGTGGATTATGATGCAGCCATGCAAAATAAAACGATTTATGACGCTGTGATGAAGGGGCAGTCTGTATGCTGGGGCTACGTTTCCACATACCTGACGCTGTGCAGAATGGCGGGCTTGACCTGCGAACCGGTTTATCAGGGAAATCACGCGTGGAATCGGGTATGGATTGATGGGGGGTGGAAATATTGCGATATTACATGGGACAAGAGCCTGGGCGAACACAGGTGGAAGCTGATCACGGAAGAAGAGATGGAGAGAGATTCCATGCACGAAACGCTGTGAACGGACACGGGACATGCCGTGGAATACCCTCGGGCCGGAAGTGCCGCAGGATGACCGAATTCAGAAAAGCGGAGAGACGGCGGCAGGTTCAAAGACGGATGATGAAGCTTGTGACTGTGATGAGTACGGTGGCGGCTGTCCTGACAGCGGGATATTCCTTCGTTTCCGAAGGGGCACTGGAACCGAAGGAAATTATGGTACCGCCCCTCGTCATCACCGTATCCGAGGAGGAGACTCCCGTAGGTTCGGGGCCTCCGCCGGCAGCCATGAAGGAGCCCGCCCAGAGCACCTCTGAGGCCGCCGCCATTCCTGCACCTCCCACATACCTCGGAGTATTCGAGATCACCGGCTACTGCAGCTGCGATATCTGCTGCGGGAAAAAGGACATAAAGCTGACAAAGATGGAGACCGTTCCGAAGTCAGGCTATACCATAGCGGTGGATCCGCAGGTGATTCCCCTGGGGAGTTACCTCGAGATCGAAGGGGTGACCTACAGGGCGGAGGACATTGGACAGGCGATAAAAGACAGGAGCCTTGACATCTTTTTCTCCTCCCACGAGGAGGCAGTCGAGTTCGGGCGGCAGAAAAAGGATGTGTATTTAAAATAATCCCTTTCGAGGGTTTACATAGATAAACAAATGAAATTGGAAGGATAACAGGATGAAAAAAAGGAAGATTGCATTGCCGGCGGTTGTACTTGTAACGGCTGCCATACTCCTTTCGGAAACTCAGACCGGAATTGCATATGCGGTGGAGGGCTGGGAGAGCGCCGGCGGAGAATGGAGGTATTTAGATGACCAGGACCAGCCGGTGACTGATGTATGGAAGCAGTCAAAGGAAGCCTGGTTTTACCTGGATTCGGCCGGACAGATGGTAAAGGACAGTTTTATTGACCGGGGCAACGGCCTGTATTACGTGGACGCAGATGGAAGACGCGTTCAGGGCAGCTGGGTCTGGTCAGATGGAAAACAGCAGGAAGGTTATGAGGAAGGCTGGTACTATTTTGGCGGCAATGGAAAGGCATACCGGAGAGCCGGCGGTTTTAAACGTGAGATAGGCGGAAAAACATACGTGTTTGATGAGAGCGGGAAAATGCTCACCGGATGGCTGAATGAGGAAGGCCGCCCTCTGACAGAGGACGAGAATCCATTGACAGAGGGCGTGTACTACGCCGGTGAAGATGGAGCGCTGTGGAGCAGCACCTGGCTCGATTACGGTTCCATGGAGCTGGGCGCCGCCGATGAATTGGAAAGCAGCGTAACGGGACGGGATTACACCGAGTATAAAGAGCTGTGGCTATATTTTGACAACAACTTTAAACGGATAAAAAGCAGCGGAGACAGGGTGAAGCAGAAGGTGATCAACGGCGCAACCTATGGTTTCGATGAATACGGCATTATGCTGCCGTGGTGGAGCCAGGTAGCCAGTGTCAGCGACGCGGACAGAAGCAACCCCACCAGCTCGGAATCTGCAAAATACTTTGCAGGCTATGACGGCGGGCGTCTGCTGCGAAACACCTGGTTATGGATGTGCCCCTCCGAAAATCTTGACGAACAGGATTACAGCAACGGGGAATACAGCTGGTGGTATACCGATCAGGACGGAGAGGTTTACCGGAACCGGATCCGAAAGGTCAACGGCAGGAACTACGCGTTTGACGGACTCGGAAGAATGCGTACGGGATTCGTGCTGTTTGATGGGAAAGATACCTTTGTAGCCCAGTATGACACGGATGACTGGACTTCTGAAGATTTTAAAAACGGAGACCTTTACGGATTGGAAAAGGCGGATTTGTACCTGTTCGCGCCGGATGAACTGAATGACGGTTCCATGCAGACCGGCGGGGATATAAAGGTGGAGCTGTCCGATGGAGTCTTTACCTTTGGATTTGGAAGCAGCGGCATCGCTTACGGCAACCGGAATAAGATTCGCAAATGGAAAAATGCCTACTATATTAATGGCCTGAAACTGGAAGCGGATAAAGAGTACGGGTATGGCGTCGTTTGGGAGGACGAGGACATTTACCGGGTGGTCGATACCAGGGGAAATGTGGTATCAGGACAGAAGAAGGTGGTAAGAGACAGGGACGGAGGCTGGCTGATCATCCTGAACGGACGTTTTGCCGCCAGGACAGACGACAGCTCAAAGCCGAAGTGGCATAACGGCGAGGAAGGCGAGGGATTTTACCACTACGACGGGAGCGATAAGGACGATAAGTATTCCGGAGGCCTCATTGCCGGATACGATTCGGAGCCGGTTCTGGATCAGCTGCCCGCCGAGGAACGATTGAATTTTGAGTAGAAAGAGGTTGGAGACAATGAATGGATTTCGAAAAGGCAGATTGCCGGCAGTTATGAGAAGACTGCTTCGGAACGTAAAGAGGGGCACCGCACTGCTGCTGGCAGTCACCCTGACCCTTTTGCCGTCGGTACCGGGCACGGCCATGACAGCCTGGGCCGCGGGCACAGAGCTTCAGCCTGCACAGGGGATGAAGACCAATGGCGGCGGATTGACGACCGCTTATAAGTGGAATCAGGGATCTACCGGAAAATTTGACATAGAAGGCATCGAAAATGCCGCTTTAATCGGTTCTGATAATCCCTACACGGGAGACAGGTCAAAATCTGTTATCACCACGTATGCCCACCAGGGATATGAGACGGTGATACAGAAACAGGGCGGCGCAGGAGGAAGAAAGAATGTAGCCATATCAACCAACGGCGGAGTGCAGACGTTTGACGACCTGGGGGTTGAAGTACAGATGAAGGTCTACCCCAGTCTGGATCAGAAATGGATTCTGGTGGACTACATTGTATATAACAAAACCAATGCGGATAACCCGATTCAGCTGGCCAGCGGTACGGATGTTCAGGTGGGAGGAAGAAGCGGGGCGGGTGCGGGAGACCCGGCGGACGCCTCCACTCTGGAAGCCAATAGCCGCGGGGTTCACATGGTCAATGAACAGACGCAGCAGACCTTTGACTGTATCTACAATGACAGCAGTCTGGGGGTGACAGAGCCTACAACGAAATGGGTAGGACAGTATAACAGCAGGTTTAATTATTACTTCACGGATGGACCGCACCGCATAGCGGGGCTGGATTCGGGACTTACCTATTCCTGGACTATCCCGCTCCGCCCGTATGAGACGGCAGTCCGCCGGGTGGCGTTTGGAGCCAAAGGGCCGTCCTACTATGTGTCGGCTGCCCACGGAAACAACAGCAATGTGGGTGCTTACGATACACCGTTACAGACGATTGAAGCTGCAATCAATAAGATTGGCAGCAATGTAGGTTATATCTATATACAGGATTACGGTGAACTGACATCAACGGTCAACATTCCGTCAGGCGCCAATATCACGTTTATGAGCTCAGATTACAACCGCTCAGGAACGCCGATCGACGATATCATCACACTGCACAGAAGTTCCAGCCTGGTGTCGGGACCGATGTTCAATACCAATGGAGGCACCATGCGTTTCAGCAATCTTGTGCTGGACGGCAGCAAGACCGGGGCGGCAGGCAACACCGCTCCGATCCTAACCGGAAACACCGGAACGATCGGTGTGATGAGCGGGGCGGTGCTGCAGAACAACAGGGTATCCGCACCCGGTGTGGGAAGCGCCATTCAGGCAGGCGGAAGCGTAAACCTGGAGATGAATTTCGGAACGATTACCGGTAATGTCACGAAGGACCGGGGGGCCGTGAATTTTGAAAGCACAGGAAAATTTACGGTACAGAACCGGATCGTGATTGAGGACAATACGAATGAGGGCGGCGCAAAGGCCAATGTCTATCTGGCCGCCGGCAAATACATGACGGTAGAGAGCGACTTGGATACCACGAGCATCGGCGTGACGACCGCCCAGCTGCCGGAAGCCTCGGCCGGTGGCCTTTCTACACAGGCCAATCAGGAAGTAAAGATAGCTGTGCCGCTGACGGGAAGCGCGGTGAATATATCGCCCAGTCCGTTTGTGGATAACTTTTTCGCAGATGGAGCAGGCAGTGACGGAACCGGACTCTACATAACCACCGGCACGTCCAATTTACCGGGAGCGGGAGCAAACCATGACAGAAACACGGTATTGAAGAAAAATGGCTATCAGATTACATCCTTCATCAAAGATGTAAACACAGGCGGCGGCATCACAGGAGCGCCTGCGATACCGGCAATTACCCGTGGATCGGGTGAGGCGGTAGAGATCGCCGCGCCGCCGCAAGTGACAGGATATGAATTAGAAGGCGTGACTATTGACCAGGGGGCTTTTACCTCGCTTCAGGCTCAGCTCACACCGGGAAGTGATTTTGGAAAAGTAACGGGAACCATGCCGAACCAGGATGTGACGATTGACTACGAGTACAGAAAAGTGGATTCCAGCATTAATTTCGAGGCAAACGGCGGAACGCCGGCACCACCTTCCCTGACAGGAATGGCCGGCAACAGCGTCAACGCACTTCTGCCCAGTGTCAGCCGGTATGGTTATCGGTTCCGCGGCTGGAGTACGGTAAATGACTGGAATAACCCGAGCTTTATTACGGGACTGCCGGCAGTATTTCCAGATACACCGATTACGTATTACGCGATTTTTGAATCGGACCCCAATGTGAAATTTAACTATACTGTGGAATACTCCAATCAGAATGGATCGATTGTATTCCAGACCAATACTTCGGAAAGTGCATACAGTGTGGAGACGCCGATCCAGGCACAGAAGAAAACGATACACGGCTACGTATGGAACCTGGGAGACTCAGGAACGACGCCGGAGACGTATAACTTTAACGGGACCAGCGTACCGATTGGTACGTTTAACGGATCAGGCGGGCAGTTTGAAGGAAAGATGCCGGGGCAGGATGCCACGGTGCGTTACCGCTACCGGGTGGACTACGGCAACACGGCCGCACAGTCGCAGCTTACGGTACGCCATCAGACTACGGGTGGAGCCGTCGTCTCGGCCGACCAGACCAGCGTGGTTGTCCA
>OBXC01001461.1_pt1 | contig 11374 bp, 8 predicted proteins | sample 1538111 | NCBI WGS metagenome assembly OBXC01 (sample SAMEA2580137, study PRJEB22360) | human gut metagenome | biome: human gut; feature: human-associated habitat; material: faeces | place: Denmark | collected 2008/2010 | reverse complement strand
TAATCCCTCAAGATTGAGGGGTAGGGGAGTTGAAGTGTCGAAGACACTTTTTTATTGTATAGGAAATATGTTGTTGAAGCAACCCACCGCAGGCGAAGAATCCTACTTTGCAGAATTCTTTTTTATAAACGGTAATCAAAAGACATGATTACCATTTATTTGTTTTATATTGTTTTTTCTTTTCGCTTGGATTGACCCCGGTTACTTTTTTAAAGATGCGGTTGAAATGAGTCAGGTTGGAGAATCCGACTTCCCGGCTGATACGGGTAATATTATAGTCGGTCTCCAGCATGAGTCTTTGCGCATGTAGAATCCGGGTTGTATTCAAATACTGTATGATGGTTTTTCCCGTTGCATTTTTAAATTCATGACACAGATGATAGGGACTGATATAGAGCATCTCGGCTAACTGATTGACAGAGATATCGTCCATGTAATGGGTATGGATATAGTCAACAGCTTGCGCAGAACGTGTCTTAGGTATACTTTTTGCTGCATTAAATTCCAGACGCAGTATGCTTAGCAGAAGTCTGTTTAATTGATTAGATATAAATGCATCGTGGTATTTGCCGGGGGAATCCAACTCGCGGGTCAGGTCCTGAAGCAGAGGCAGAATAGAACTTGCTTTAAGACTTTGTGTTGTAAAAATCGTAACTTTTTCTAAAAGTTTCTGCCGTACATCCTCATCTGTGATCAGATCCGGTGTAAAATAGAGGACAATTCTTTTAAAAGGCATATCTTTCTCACCATAGGAATAGTGCATGATATGCGGGGGAAACAGAACAAAATCGTTGCCTGTAAAATGGTAAGTTTCCCCTTCGATCATATGCAGTCGTTCTCCGTCCAGAAGATAGTACAATTCAAAAAAATCGTGAAAATGCGATTGGATCATATTGTCATTGACTCCTTCCGCATAAGCATAGGCGATCTTCTTTCCCTGTGAAATAATAATTGCAGCAGTGTCTAGCATTGTATTCAAATCTCCTTTTTGCACAAAATAGATGATTGCATTTTGTGTATATTTACCAAAAAATAAAATTAGCGATTTCTTTTAAGAGAAGATTAGCATAAAAAAATCTGAATGACAAGATTGAAAATCGCAAAAAAAGTAAAATATTTGATGGAATAGGACAAAAATTGTCTACTTTTTCTCACTCTGTTTTTTTATAATATTTTTAGAAATCGGAACGGAGATGGACATCTGTTCCACAAAAAAACAAGAGAAGGAGAACGAGCATGAAAGTATGTTTACAGGCAGAGGCCGTAAAGCAGACGGAAAATTATTTTTCTGTGCTGACAGACGGCACAGAAATCCGCATTTGGTTTCTGACAGATTCGATCATCAGGATCCGGGCGGGATTTGACGGTGATTTTGCGGAGGAATCTTATAGTCTGGTGACAACTGCATGGGAAGACCGGATGGATGAGTTTATGAAGAATTATCGGAAACGTATCCGGACGGCAAAAGCAGAATTGACTGACGGGGCGGAAAAAGCAGTGATCCAAGGTGAAGTTCTGCGTGTGGAAGTGGAAAAAGAACCGTTCCGTATTTGTGTTTATGATGCTGAGGGCACACAGATTCATGCAGACATTGTGGATCTGGCTTATATGGAGGACAGCAACCATCGTCGGATCCATACGAGTGAGATCACGGCGGACGATTGTTTTTACGGTTTCGGTGAAAAGAGCGGAGAGTTCAATAAGGCGCAGAAATTTATGAATATGAGCCCGAAAGACGCCATGGGATATAATCCGAAAGAAACCGATTCTCTGTATAAACATATTCCGTTTTATATTAAGCTGAACAAGAAGACAAAAAAGGCTGTCGGATATTTTTATCACAATACATATGAATGCGATTTTAATATGGGACGTGAGAAAAGCAACTATTGGAAGCCTCACAGCACTTATCGTGTAGACGGCGGCGACATTGACCTCTTTTTGATCGCGGGACCGAAGATGCGCGACGTTGTAGAACGCTATACAGATCTGACCGGAAAATCTGCGATGCTTCCCCGTTATGCGCTGGGGTATCTGGGATCTTCGATGTATTATCCGGAACTGGAGCAGGATTGTGATGACGCGATTTTGGAATTTATCGATACAACAAAGGAAGAGGGGATTCCGGTAGACGGATTTCAGCTTTCCTCGGGGTATTGTGCGATCGAAACAGAAGAGGGCATCAAACGTTGCGTATTTACATGGAACAAGAAACGATTTAAGGATCCGAAAGATTTCTTTCAACAAATGACAGATCGGGGAATCTGTGTTTCTCCGAATGTGAAACCGGGGATCCTGCTGCTCCATCCGAAAAAAGAAGAGATGCAGGCGAAAGGAATGTTCGTCAAGGCGAGTGACAGTGACGAGCCGGGAATCGGAACATGGTGGGGCGGAAAAGGTGTTTTTGTAGATTATACCAGTCAGCAGACGCGTGACAACTGGAAAGCGATGCTGAAAGAAAATGTACTGGAATACGGGACAAGCTCCATATGGAACGACAACTGCGAATACGACAGTATGATCGACAAAGACTGCCGCTGCGATTTTGAGGGCAAAGGCGCGACGATCGGTCAGTTGAAATCCGTGATGTCCAACATCATGTGTCATATCACAGACGAGGCTGTACATGAGACCTTTGAAAATCGCAGACCGTATATCGTGTGCCGCTCCGGTCATTGCGGTATTCAGAAATATGCACAGACATGGGCGGGAGATAACTTAACATGCTGGGAAGCATTGAAGTACAATATTGCAACGATCCTCGGGATGGGGCTTTCCGGAGTAGCCAATCAGGGATGTGACATCGGCGGATTTTACGGTCCGGCTCCGGAGGCAGAGCTGCTTGTAAGATGGATCCAGAACGGGATTTTCCAGCCGAGATTTTCCATTCATTCTACGAATACGGACAATACGGTAACAGAGCCGTGGATGTACAGTGATTGTAAAGAGTACATTAAGAAAGCGATCGAGTTCCGTTATCAACTGATCCCGTATCTGTATTCTTTGATGGAACGCGCGCATGAAACCGGACTTCCGATCATGGAACCGCTTTGCAGTGCATTTCAGAACGATGCGAACTGCTATGATGAGGGTGTCGACTTTATGTTTGGTGATGCGCTTTTCGTTGCAAATGTAGTAGAAAAGGGAGCAAAGACACGCCGGGTATATTTGCCGGAGGGCGAGGTGTTTTACGATTTCTATACGAGAGAGCGCTATGATGGCGGACAGACGATCGAATTTCCGGTCGATCTGGGAAGTATCCCTCTTTTTGTCAGAAGCGGAGCGATCGTGCCGATGGCATTAAATAAGATGAACAATCTGATGACACAGAAAGCGACCGGACTGAATATTCTCTGCGCGCCGGATAAAGACAGTTCTTTTGTGATCTATGAAGATGACGGAGAGACGATGGACTATGAAAACGGTGGATATTTAAAGACAGTTCTGGACGTCAGAGCGGGAGAACAGACGGTATTTTCTTTCCGGAATGCGGGCGATTATGAGACGACGGTTGAAGATATTTATCTGGATGTGATCCACCGGGAAAAGGCTCCGTACTGGGTAAAAGCAGACGGACGTGATCTTCCTCATTTCCTGCACAGAAAGAAATTTGAAGCGGCAGAAGAGGGCTGGTATTACAGCCAGAGACTGAAATCTGTGCAGATCAAATATAAAAATCCGAAGAAGAACTATGAAGTGATCGTGTCATTTGAACAGTTTGACATGATCGGAATGTAAAAGAAAGGAATGAGACGACATGAAAAAAGCAATTTCAATACTGCTTACTATGGGATTGTGTGCAGGGCTTCTGGCTGGCTGCGGAACGAAAAGCGCGGCAACCAGTGAAGAGGCGACTGCAGAAAATCCGATGGTGCTGACGTTATCCCATGGTTTGAGCGAGACACATACGGTGCATATCGCAATGGAAGAATTTGCCGAGAAAGTGGAAGAGCGTACAGACGGCAGGATCAAAGTAGAGATCTTCCCGAACGCACAGCTTGGAAGCGAGACGGAATCTATGGAACAGCTCACGGCAGGTGTGATCGCTATGACAAAAGTCGCGGCTCCGATCCTGGCGACCTACGAGGAAGGCTACAATGCGTTCGGTCTTCCGTACATTTTTGATGATACAGAGGACTTTTACCATGTAATGGATTCGGATGAGATGCACGAATTTTTCCTTTCCACAGAGGATGAGGGATTTGTAACATTGACTTACTATACTTCCGGAGCACGTTCTTTCTATACAAAAGATAAAGCGATCCGCACACCGGAAGATCTGAAAGGTTTGAAGATCCGTGTACAGGATATGGAATCCCAGACCGATATGCTAGACGTAATGGGCGGGACTCCGGTTGCCATGTCTTACGGCGATGTGTATACCTCGCTCCAGACGGGTATCATCGATGGAACAGAGAACAATGAGACGGCGCTTACAACCGGTAAACATGGAGAAATCTGTAAAGTATATTCAAAAGATGAACACGCGATGATCCCGGACGTTATGGTCATGAGCGCAAAAGTATGGAAGACGATCAGTCCGGAAGACCAGCAGATCATCCTCGAGGCGGCACAGGAATCGACAGACAGCCACAAAGTATTGTGGGAAGAGGCAATCAACGACGCGGTAGAGGAAGCCAAGAACGAGATGGGTGTCGAATTCGTAGAGGATGTGGACAAGGATGCATTCCGCGAAGCGACGCAGGGAATGGTAGACGAGTACTGCGACCGTTATCCGGGTGTTGCAGAGGTTCTTGACATCATTGAATCTGCAAGATAGGAGGGAAAACCATGCAGGAAATATTGACGAAAATCAAAAAAGGAATGAATTTTCTGTTGTCCAGAATTGCGGCGGTGCTGTTATCTGCTATGACGCTTCTGGTCTTGTATCAGGTATTTACCCGCTATGTGCTGAACAGTCCGGCGGCGTTTACCGAAGAAATTGTCCGATATCTGCTGATCTGGACCGGTTTTATCGGAGCGGCATATGCATTCAGTACAAGACAGCACATGGCGCTTGTACTGGTGAGAGATAAACTGTCTCCGGGACGTAAAAAAGTGCTGATGACAGTCATTGATGCGCTGATCCTTGTGTTCGCGCTGTTTGTCATCATCATCGGAGGCACAAAACTGGCGTTGAGCGCAGTGAAAGAATATTCTGCACTTCTGGGAATTTCCAGAGGGCTTGTATATAGTATGGCGCCGATTTCAGGAGTGTTTATCGTTCTGGCACAGATCATCAACATTTATGAAGATGTGACCGGAAATGTGATCGAAGAGGAAGAAGGAGGGGAAGCGTAATGGATATTGCTGTAACGACTATACTTTTGTTCGCTGTATTTGGAGTGCTGTTGTTTTTGGGATGCCCGATTTCTGTCAGCATCGTAGTTTCATCTATTGTAACTGCCCTGTCTTCACTGTCATGGGATCAGATCACATTTATCACCATGCAGAAAATGAACGGCGGAGTAGAGAGTTTTTCATTGTTGGCAGTACCGCTTTTCATTCTTGCGGGAAATATCATGAATAACGGCGGTATTGCGCGAAGACTTGTAAATTTTGCAAAATTGTTCTGCGGATGGATCCCGGGATCTCTTGCACAGGCAAACGTACTCGGAAATATGCTGTTCGGAGCGCTTTCCGGTTCTGCGGTAGCGGCATCATCCGCAATGGGCGGATGTATCTATCCGATCCAGAAAGAAGAGGGATATGATCCGGCATTTGCAACAGCGGTAAATATCGCGTCGGCGCCGACCGGACTTCTGATCCCGCCGACAAGTGCATTTATCGTATATTCGACCGTAGCGGGCGGCGTATCCATTTCCGCGTTGTTTATGGCCGGTTATATTCCGGGAATCTTAATGGGATTCGGAACAATGATCGTTGCGTTTATTTATGCAAAGAAACATAAATATCCGACGACCGGATTCGTACCTCTGAAAGAAGCGCTGAAGATCACATTTGAGGCGATCCCGAGCCTGCTTTTGATCGTGATCGTGATCGGCGGTATCGTAGGCGGTATCTTCACTGCGACCGAGGGGGCTGGCGTATGTGTGCTGTACTGCCTGATCCTGTCCATTGTGTATAAGAGTATCAATATGAAATCCTTTATGAAGATCTTGCTGAACAGCGCTGCCACAAGCGGTATCATCCTGTTTTTGATCTCGGCATCGTCTGCAATGTCATGGGTAATGGCATATTCCGGAATCCCGGCAGCGATCAGTAACGGACTGATGGCAATTACGGACAATAAGTATATCCTGCTTCTTCTGATGAACATTATCCTGCTTGTTATCGGTATGTTTATGGATATTACACCGGCAATCCTGATCTTCACGCCGATCTTTCTGCCGATCGCGGAAAGTCTTGGAATGTCGGCGATCCAGTTTGGTGTTATGCTGATCTTCAACATGTGTATGGGAAGTATGACGCCGCCGGTTGGTTCGGTATTGTTCGTATCCTGCGGTATCAGTAAGATCACGATCGAGCAGGTGACAAAGACACTGCTTCCGTATTTTGCGGTATTGCTTGGTATTCTGCTGGCAGTTACTTATATACCGGCATTGTCCATGGGAATTCCGACCTTATTAGGTTTGGTTTGATCCGAATATTGACAATTTGAGCGAAACTTGAAAAAGGAGGTATTGCATTCCGCCGCACAGGGCGTGCGATACGCTCCTTTTTCAAATTCAACAGACCGGGGATTCGGGACGGATATAAAAAGGAGTGACAAATTATGTTATTAAGAAAATATTGTGGAATGGAAAAAACGGAGAATGGTTATCTGATCCAGGGGGATGCGGGAGACATCAAGCTCGTCTTTATGACGGACGATATTATTCGGATCAGGGTGTCCTTTGACCGGAAATTTAAAGAGGCTTCCTACGCGCTTGTTACAACGGCATGGGAAGACGAACTGGATGAATTGTTCAAAGAGGAGCGGACACGGATCAAGGCGAAAAATGTTTCCTGCGAGGAGACAGAGGATGAACTTGTCTTCCGTACAGAAACGTTGAAGCTGGTGATGAAAAAGCAGCCGATCCAGTTCCTGTTATATGATACAGAGGGAAAACTGATTTACAGTGATTTGAAAGAGCGTGCATTTGACAAGGATCAGCTTGGACGGATCACACATTACTCAGAGATCCAGGCAGAGACGGATCATTTTTACGGCTTCGGTGAGAAGACAGGGCATTTGGATAAGAAAGGACGCCATCTGAGAATGTCCCCGAAAGATGCCATCGGAGCCGACCCGGAATTCGGTGAACCGCTGTACAAACATGTTCCGTTCTATATCCGTGTCAATGAGACCAATCTGCACGCATTGGGACTGTTTTACAACAATTCTTATGACGCTGTATTTGATATGGGAAATGAGCGCAGCGGCTACTGGGACAGCTATTGTTATTATCAGGCGGACGGCGGAGACATCGATCTGTTTCTGATCAACGGACCGGGGATGGATTCGGTATTGGAGCGTTATACCTATCTGACGGGACGTCAGGCAATGCCGACGAAACAGTCTCTCGGATACACGGCGTCTACCATGTATTATGCGGAACTGGAACAGAACTGCGACGAAGAAATCTACAAAGTGATCCGGAAACATTTTGATGAAAAGATCTATATCGACAATTTCTGGCTTGCAAGCGGTTACTCTTCCGGCGAAGAGGATAATCTGCGTTATGTATTTAACTGGAATAAGAAGAGATTTCCGGATCCGGAGGGATTTTTTGAGAAAATGGAGCATGAGATGGGAATCAATGTGATCCCGAACATGAAACCGGGAATCCTGAAAAATCACCCGTACAGAAATGTATTTGAAGAAAAGGACGCGTTTGTGAAAACACCGGACAAAACAGAAGATTACAGAGGACGCTGGTGGGGCGGAGAGGGACGGTTTGTAGACTTTACAAAGCCCTCCGGACGCGAGGCATGGAAAGAACTGCTGAAAAAAAATCTGATGGCAAAGGGAATGCGTACGGTATGGAATGATAATTGCGAGTATGATGGTGTAGAAGACAGAAACGCTTACTGTGACCATGAGGGAATGGGAGGTACGATGGCGGAACTGAAAATCATTCAGTCTAATATGATGGCATATACCGGGAAAGAGGCATTGAAAGAAGTATATCCGAAAGCGCGTCCTTATATCATCAACCGGGCAGGATATGCGGGAATCCAACGTTATGCGCAAGTATGGGCAGGGGATAACCTGACAGACTGGAAAACGGTGAAATTCAATATTGCGACACTGATCGGAATGGGATTGTCCGGAATGTCCAATGCAGGCTGTGATATCGGTGGTTTTGCGGGTCCGGCGCCGGAAAGCGAGCTGCTGCTCCGCTGGATCCAGAATGGGATTTTCCAGCCGCGTTTCTGTATCAATTCAGCGAACAATGACAATACAGTTACCCAGCCATGGATGTATGAAGAAAATCTGCCGTATGTGCAGGAGGCATATGCGCAGCGTTATCGGATGACGCCGTATCTGTATTCCGTAATGCGGGAATCGCATGAAAACGGAATGCCGGTGATGCGCCCGCTCTTTTTGGAATTTCCGGAGGATCTGGACTGTTACCGCGATGAGAACCTGACCTTTATGTTCGGTCCGTCCGTTCTGGTTGCAAATGTGGTAGAGAAAGGCGCAGAGATGAGAACGATCTATCTGCCAAAGGGAACGATCTGGTATGATATGAATGATCATTTTAAAGCATATGAGGGTGGACAGACGATCCAGCTTCCGGTAGATTTGAGCTCCATTCCGATGTTTTTAAGAGGTGCGGCAGTCTATATGACGACCGAAGATATCCATCATATCGCAAAAGATATGATGAAGACACTGGATCTGTTCGTAAGCTGCGAACAGGACGTAGAGTTTACATATTATGATGACGACGGATGGTCAAACGAGTATGAGGCAGGCGTCTTTGCCGAAACAAAAATATCCGTCAAAGCAGGTGACAGAAAACGGATTCATTTCCATAAGACAGGATCCTATCAGGAAAGCTGGGAAAATCTGCACCTGAATGTGGTGAGCAAGAAAAAAGGCGCTTATTGGGTGAGCGTGGATGGAGAGAAGATTCCACGGTTCCTCATCAGAGACGCTTTTGACGAGGCAAAAACCGGCTGGTATTATGACATGACGGACCGTATCGTCAAAGTGAAATGTAAAAAGCCGCAAAAAGATGATTTCGAGATCGTGGTAAGCTGCGAGAAATTCGATCTGATCGGAATGGAAAATGAGATATAAAAGGATCTAAGTAGGAGAAAGAAGGGGAGCGCAGAAGAAAACGAAAACTTCTGCGGTTCTCTTTTTCGATGATAAATCTGAGAAAAACAGCGGAGGGAACTGCAACAAGCAGAGCGCGGGGTTTTAGGAACAGAATCGGCTGAACCGGCACAAAATTTGTAGTGCGAGATCGTGCGGCATTCGGGGAAAATTTAAATGAAAAATTTACGAAAAATACTTGCAAAAGACGAAAATCTATGATATAGTTTAAATCGCTGTTGAGACAGCTATGTGTTTTGGCTCCATGGTCAAGCGGTTAAGACATCGCCCTTTCACGGCGGTAACACGGGTTCGATTCCCGTTGGAGTCATTTTGAAATGTTAATATGCCGATGTGGCTCAATTCATTAAGATTGACCACGTCAATCGCAGGCAGAGCGGTGATTACAAATCAGATGTTCTGCAAAGAAAATGTTAATATGCCGATGTGGCTCAATTCATTAAGATTGACCATGTCAATCGCAGGCAGAGCGGTGATTACAAATCAGATGTTCTGCAAAGAAAATGTTAATATGCCGATGTGGCTCAATTCATTAAGATTGACCATGTCAATCGCAGGCAGAGCGGTGATTACAAATCAGATGTTCTGCAAAGAAAATGTTAATATGCCGATGTGGCTCAATTCATTAAGATTGACCATGTCAATCGCAGGCAGAGCGGTGATTACAAATCAGATGTTCTGCAAAGAAAATGTTAATATGCCGATGTGGCTCAATTGGCAGAGCAGCTGATTTGTAATCAGCAGGTTATCGGTTCGAGTCCGATCATCGGCTTTGTTCCTTTAAGGGACATGATTTGGACCTTTAGCTCAGTTGGTTAGAGCAATCGGCTCATAACCGATCGGTCCTGGGTTCGAGTCCCCGAAGGTCCATTTTTCAAAAAAAGTAGGACGTATCTTTTGATACCGATCACTATATATTATTTATTTGGCCCAGTGGCTCAGTTGGTTAGAGCGCCGCCCTGTCACGGCGGAGGTCGAGAGTTCGAGTCTCTTCTGGGTCGTTTGCATACGGATCGTAAAGATTTGTGTGTGACTTGATATGGGGTCTTAGCTCAGCTGGGAGAGCATCTGCCTTACAAGCAGAGGGTCACAGGTTCGAGCCCTGTAGGCCCCATATTTTTCTAAGCCGCAGTGGCGGAATAGGCAGACGCAAAGGACTTAAAATCCTTCGGGAGCAATCCCGTACCGGTTCAAGTCCGGTCTGCGGCATAAAAAGGATCGTTGGGATAGTTTTTCTATGACAGCGGTTCTTTTTTATTTCTTAAGAATAGCGTCGGTGTACAAGGGGCAAAACGGTCGATGAAGAGCAAATCTAAGTCTCTTTGTTGTTACTTTCACTCTGCGTACGTCTCTGTACGCGTCGTTCAAGTGCCTAAAAGAGGCTTAGATTTGTCTCTTCTCGACTCACCGACCTCAACCGCAGATAATTCGGTGATTTTCAAGGCAGACGATTGAAGCGTACTGGACGTACGCTGATTGAGGATAACGCTGAAAATCACCGAAATTACGCGGTTTGAGGCGTGTTACCCCTTGCACATCGACGCTAGCGCCAGTGTACAAGGGGTAATGAGATCTCGTTGTACATGGATGCTGAAGAATTCGATCTGTGCAACATTTTCTTTTCTTTCCATATTATATATAGAATCTCATTATAAAAAGGTTAAAAAATGAAAGCAAATCCATCCTGCAATTTGCAGATCGATTACTCCGGTATGACCGGAGAACGAAGACTTCCTTTTGTGATTTCTTTAAACCTGGAAGACTCAATTCTTACACCTTCAGAAAATGAACATCAGAAATTTTGTTATGATATTGTCGGCGTCGGAAATGACCAACCGCAAGATGCGGATCTGAGTCATCTTTTATTTGGAATTTGTCCTTTTATCAAAGAGGAAGATATCGTGGATCTCAGCGTATCGATTAATGACGACCCGCAAACGATCCTATGGGGAGAAAATGCAGAAATAAAAACAGCGGAGAATCCGGATCATCCCACTGGCTGTATCGGTTTAAAATTAGATTTTCCGTTAAATGAAAATCCTAATCCCCCAGCTATGCTGGGGAGAATGGAGTAAGCAGTAG
>OBXC01001455.1_pt1 | contig 11416 bp, 14 predicted proteins | sample 1538111 | NCBI WGS metagenome assembly OBXC01 (sample SAMEA2580137, study PRJEB22360) | human gut metagenome | biome: human gut; feature: human-associated habitat; material: faeces | place: Denmark | collected 2008/2010 | reverse complement strand
TTGGGAATTTTACCAATATTGTTAGGAGGAAAGAAGAATGTATAAGATTGAAAATTTTAGTTTTACTTATCCAAAAGATAAAACAATAATCAATGATATTTCTTTTGAAATAAAAAAAGGTGATTTTTTAGTTATTACTGGCAAAAGTGGTTGTGGAAAAACAACTTTACTTAGATATCTTAAACCATCTCTTAGACCTAAAGGGGAAATTGATGGAGTGATTATTTTAGACGAAGAAATTGAAAATGATGATACTAAAATAGGATATGTTTTTCAAAATCCGGATAATCAATTGGTTATGAATACAGTTTGGCATGAAATTGCTTTTGGATTAGAAAATCGAGGAATTTCTTTAAAACAAATGAAACGCAGAATTGGAGAAATTGTGAATTATTTTAATTTACAAAGCATTATTAATAAAGAAACACAATCTTTATCTACGGGTCAAAAACAATTAGTTGCTTTAGCAAGTGTCATGGTAATGAATCCTAAAGTGATTTTATTAGATGAATCAACGGTTCAATTAGATCCAGTTAATCGTGAGGAATTTATTAAAATATTAAAACATATAAATGATGATTTTAATGTAACTGTAGTTTTTGTAGAGCATCAGTTAGAGGGATTGTTGGATGTTGCTAATCGATTGATTGTTATGGATGAGGGTAAGATTGTAATTGATAATGAAATAAAAATGGCAGTAGATGAAATGCTTACAAAGGAAATATTTGTTGAATCATTACCTAATTATGTTCGAGTATCTTCTCTATGTGATAAGTTATGCTTATCGATTAAAGAAGCTCGAGAAGCATTAATAGATTTTGAGGATTTCGATATTAAAATAATGGATGAAATTGATAATCGAGTATTAATGAAAGTTAAAAATTTAAACTTTGGACATGATGATATTGTTTTAAAAGATTTGGAGATTGATATTTTAGAAAATGAAATTCTTTCAATTGTAGGAGCAAATGGTAGCGGTAAATCTTCATTTTTGCGCTGTCTTACAGGTTTAGTTGATTGTCAAGGTGAAATATCTAAAATAGGATGTGTTGATCGAATTGGTTATTTACCACAAGATCCAACTACTTTATTTGTAAGTGATAAAGTGATTGATGATTTATTATTAGTTGATGATGATGTTAAAAGTGTTGAGTCGCATTTAGATAATTTTGGAATCCTTGATTTAAAAGATGTACATCCTTTTGATTTAAGTAGTGGTCAAAAACAATTGGTTGCTTTAGCAAAAACACTTTTAACAAAACCACAATTATTATTGTTGGATGAACCAACAAAAGGAATCGATGCATTAAGCAAAGAATTTTTAGCTAATTTAATTAGAGGATTAAGCAAGCATATGACCATTGTAGTAGCAAGTCATGATTTAGAATTTGTTGCTAAAATAAGTGATCGTGTAGCGATGATATTTAATGGACAAATGGAATCTGTTGATAAGACAAGAGAATTTTTTAGTCATAATTTATTTTATACAACAACAATTAATAAAATTATGCGAGAAAATAATCCGGAAGTAATATTATTAGAGGATTTAGGATTATGAAAGCAAATAAATTTATTTTAAGTATATTGGCTATAATATTATTAGGGATAATGTTTATTGTTAAACGCTATAGTTTATTTAACGTTATCCTTTCGATATTATTATGTATACCCTTTTGTTGTAAAAAACCTAAAATTAGAGAGATTGTTATCTTTGCAATTATTATAGTGTTTAGTGTGGTATCAAGAATTATATTTTTATTTACACCGAATTTTAATCCAATATGTGTTATAACAATTATTTGTGGAATTGTTTTTAAACAAGCTGCAGGGATGATGTGTGGCAGTTTATCAATATTATTATCAAGTCTTTTGTTAACAATGACACCATTGACATTTTTTGAGATATTGTTAATGGGATTGATTGGATTTATTTCAGGAATTTTAGGTGATAAATTGTATCAACAAAAAAAGCTATTGTATGGATATGGTGTGATTTGTAGTATTGGCTATTGGTTAATAAAGGGTATTATTACAATTTTTATTAGTTATGGAAACTTTACAATTGATAATTGTTTGAAAGTTATATTTTTATCATATCCGGATTTATTAGTTAGTATTTTGTCTAATCTTATTTTTATGTATTTATTATGTAAGTATTTATTTCAAATTTTTAAAAGAATTAAGTTAAAATATGATCTTAATATTAGCTAATGAAGTTGTGATTTTTATACATTATACTAGTACTTGTTATAAATAATGTTGATATATTGAGGATAATTGTAAGTGGTTAATTTTATGTAAAAAGTACTTTAAAACCTAGCATTTTGATGATATAATTGGGGTATAGAAAATTTTAAGGAGGAGTCATAAAATGGCAGAAAAATTATCTTTTGTAGTATCTGATCCAGTTGGATTACATGCTAGACCAGCTACTATCTTAGTTAACCAAGCTAGTAAGTTTACAAGTGATATTAAATTAGTTTATAATGGTAAAGAAGTAAACTTAAAATCTATCATGGGAGTTATGTCTTTAGGTGTTCCTACTAAAGCTACAGTAGAAATCATTGCAGAAGGTGATGATGAAAAAGATGTAATTGCTTCTATTGCTAAAGTTATTAAAGAACAAAAAGTAGCAGAATAAAATATAAAGAAGTCTATGGACTTCTTTTTTGTTATTGGAGCTAACTATATAAAATACAAGTATTTTTTATGAAAAAGTTTGAAAATATGAAAATACTTATTTTTATAGGTTAACTGTTTAATTTCTTTGAAAAGTGAATAGAGATTTGTTATTTTTGGGCATGATGAAAACAACCTTTATAGGCTCATTTTTAAAATTTGCATAATGTTATTTATGTTATCTTAAAAGTTTAGGATCAAACTGTTGATTTGTCGTTAAAAGATGATAAATGATTCTAAGCAATTTTCTTACACAATGTCCTTGAGCACAACGATGTCCTTTACCTTGAGAAAGCTTCAATTGATAATATTGTTGGAATACTGGATTATATCGAATAACAGGCAGTATAATTTGATATAAGGTCTTTCTTAGATATTTAGAACCTTTCTTAGTAATGGTAGTATGTTTGGCATTGTATTGACTTGATTCGTAATGATAAGGAGCCACTCCTGCAAATTTAATGATTTGAGATGGCTTAGAATAGTTGCATATATCTCCTAATTCCGCTAAAATAGAAGTACCAGAGAAGTGAGAAATCCCTGGTATGCTTAGGATAGGAGAGTTGTTTTGCACGGAGAACTCTTCTATTTTTTTATCTACTTCTGAAATTTGCTCATTAATGAGTTCAATTTGATCTATTAGATGTTTGATTTTAATCTCTTCAGAAGATGAAGGTATACCAATAGAAGCTTTCGCACATTCTTTAAGCTTTTCAGGAGTTAAAGAGATACGATTACCTCTACCTTTTATATCAAAACATTTACGAAGTATTCTTATATCAGTATTAGCAATATTATCAGCACTTCCAAATGTTTTAAGTATATTCATGTAGATAGTACCATACTTACTCTTAAATAAACTGTTAAACTCAGGGAATACAATATCGATAGATTTTTGAAGGCGGTTTGTATAAACATTTAATTCTTCTTTTAAATTATGATGATGTCTAGTTAATTGTTTTTGTTCATAAAGATCAAAACGATTAACTTTTGTAATACGATACAGCTTTTTACGTTCGTGATTATCTAAAACATCACAAATAGTAAAAGTGTCAAGTTCATCGTTTTTTGTAATCCCACCTTGAAGTTTACGAGTAAAATCAGTTGTTTTTGGATTAATCAAAGCAACTGTAAAATGATTATCTAAAAGGTACTTTAGTAAAGAGAAATGGTAATGACCTGTATCTTCCATACCAATTAGGAGAGAATCCTTAGAATAAGGTTTAAGTTTTTGAATGAAAAAATCAAATCCATCTTTATTATTGAGAAAAGAGGTAGGTGAAACAATGATTTCACCAGTAACTTTATCCATAATACAGAAGAAATGTTTGTTCTTCCCAATATCAATACCAACTAATTTCATAATTAATCATCCTTTCTTGATTGATATTTGTGAAAATGGTATCCACAACACTTAAATCACAAAACCTGGTTCAAAATACGAATTCAAGACTCATCTAACTCATTATTGTTTAGAAATAAGGTGTGGTAAGAACCTCCTTAAAGTAGTCAAGCCACAGGAAAAAACACAAATCCACATTCACATATTTCAATTTTACAGAATAACAAAACCGTCATCAACTACGGATAAATAAAGTTGATAGAGAGGAGAAGGTATAGTGTGTAATGACCAATTAAATGAGTCAATTACAATATACCAGGAAAATATGGCTAAATCGATTAAAACTAATGCACTAAGATTATTGGATAAGGCAAAGATTGATTATGAAATAAAAGAATATCAGTTTGATGATAATCATTTAGATGGTAAGCATGTTTTATTGCAAGTAGAAATGGATGAAAAAGATGTTTTTAAAACTTTAGTTTTAAAGGGGAGTAATGATTATTTGGTGTGTTGTATCCCGGTACTTAAAGAGATTGATTTAAAAAAGCTGGCAAAAGTATCTAATAATAAAAGTGTATCAATGATTCATATGAAAGATCTTTTGGCAGTTACAGGCTATATCCGTGGTGGATGTTCACCAGTTGGAATGAAAAAGAAATTTGATACTTATTTTGATAGTTCAGTTAATAATTGTGATAAAATAGCTTTAAGTGCAGGTAAACGTGGTTATCAAATGATTGTGAATGCTAATGAATTGATAAATTATTTAGAAGCTAAAATATGTGATGTGGTTAAGGAGTAACTATGATTCAATGTTATTATGGTAATGGTAAAGGAAAGACAACTGCGGCTGTTGGTCAGGGATTACGAATGGCTGGAGCCGGTAAAAAAGTGATGATGATTCAGTTTTTAAAAGATGGTTTTAGTAGTGAAAATAAGTTGTTAAAAAAGTGTGGGGTTAAAGTTATTGCTCAAAAAATGCCAGAAATGTTTATTGATATGAATGATCCTAAAATGATTAAGGAAGTTAGTTTGATGGTTAATCAGTTATTTGAAAAAATTGATGAAAGTTACGATGGAATTATTCTTGATGAATTGTTAGATGTGATTTCATTATCTTTGATCAATGAACAATTGGTTTATGATCGGCTTGTTAGTTTGAAAGATAATCATGAAGTTATTTTAACTGGGAGAATGCCTAGTAATAAATTAAAAGTGATTTTTGATTATTCTAGCGAGATAAAAAAACATAAACATCCTTATGATAAAGGAATTATGGCAAGAAATGGAATTGAATATTAATGTTGATATTTTAAAGTAAATGTGTGAATTTCATTTATAAAAGAAGTGGTCAAATATATTGGGATTTGGTATAATTATTTTAAGAGGTGAAGGTTATGGATTATAATAAAGAATATCAAAGATGGACTGATTGTAAAGATTTAGAACCATCATTAAAGGCTGAATTATTAAGCATGAATGAAGGGGAAAAAGAAGATGCATTTTATATGAATCTTGAATTTGGAACAGCAGGAATGCGTGGAATTTTAGGTGCTGGGACAAATCGAATGAACATTTATACAATTAGAAAAGCTAATGTTGGCTTTGCAAAATATGTATTAGGTTTACCTGAAGGTAAAGAAAGGGGTGTTGCAATTGGATATGACAATCGACACATGTCTTATAAATTTGCAATTGAAAGTGCTAAGGTATTAGCTACTTATGGAATTAAATCATATGTTTTTGAAAGTTTAAGACCTACTCCTGAATTGTCTTTTGCAGTTCGCCATTTAAAATGTGCGGGAGGTATTATGATTACTGCAAGTCATAATCCTAAAGAATATAATGGATATAAAGTATATGATGATACAGGATGCCAATTAATTCCTGAATGGGCAGATCAAGTTGTTACGTATGTAAATGAAGTTGAAGATGAACTTGCTATTGAAGTTGCAAGTGATGATGAAGCATATCCATATATCACATGGATTGGTGAAGAAGTTGATGAGGCTTATTATAAAGAAGTGATGGCAATTGAAATTAATCCAGGGATGGATAAAAGTGATTTCAAAATTGTATTTTCACCACAACATGGAACATCAAATTTACCTGTTAGAACATGTTTAACACGTCTTGGATATAATGTTGTTCCAGTTTTAGCACAATGTGCACCAGATCCTGATTTTTCAAATACAGCTTCACCTAATCCAGAAATAGCATGTTCTTATGATTTAGCTATTAAAAAAGCTAAAGAAGTTGATGCAGATGTAGTTGTTATTTGTGATCCTGATGGTGATCGTTTAGGGGTTGTTGCAAAACATAATGGGGAATATGTTTTAATGTCAGGTAATCAAAGTGCTGCAGTTTATCTTGAATATATTTTAAGTGAACTAAAAAAACAAGGTAAGTTGCCAGACAATGCAGTAATGTATAATACTATTGTTACTAGTGATTTAGGTGAACTTGTTTCTAAATCATATGGTGTAGAAGTGGAAAAAACTTTAACAGGATTTAAATTTATTGGCGATAAGATTCGTAAATATGAAAAAACTAAGGAAAAAGAATTTGTTTTTGGATATGAAGAATCTTATGGATGTGTTGTTAAAGATTTTGTTCGTGATAAAGATGCAGTTCAAGCGGTTGTTATGGCAGCTGAAGCAGGGAATTTTTATAAATTGCAAGGTAAGGATTTAATTGATGTATTAAATGAGTTATATGAAAAACATGGTACATTTAAAGAATCACAAATTGCTTTAAGTAAAGCTGGAGCAGAAGGTGCTAAACGTATTAAAGAAATTATGGATAATTTAAGAAAAGATGCTCCTGCTAAAATTGGTGATTATAAAGTAGTTGCAATAGAAGATTATCAAAGTAGTGAAAGAATTGAAAATGGAGTGACTTCAACTATTGATTTACCAAAATCAAATGTATTAAAATATTATTTAGAAGATGGATCTTGGATTGCTGCTCGTCCTAGTGGAACTGAACCAAAATGTAAGTTCTATTTCTCAATTAAAGGTAGCGATGCTAAAGATGCTAGTGATAAAACAGAAGTGTTCCAAAAAGATATGATGAATATTATTGGTGAATAATAATTTTGATAAAAAGCGTTGATTTAATCGACGCTTTTTTTTATTTGCTTAAGAAAGCGCAAGAAAGAGCCAAAAAAGAAGTAAAGGAAAAAGAAAGACAGAGTCGCATCAACGCACGAAGAAAGAAGTGAGATATGGAAAGATAAAGTTTTTAATACCGATGAGGGCAGTTAGATAAAAGCTGATTGTTCTTGCCTAATAAAGTTAGAAAATATAGATAAAGTATGATAGAATTTAGACAATAAATTTTGAATTTGATGCAAAAATGGCGGATGTTAATTTGCATTGCTTGTGGCAATGGCTGTTTTGATATTTAATGATTGTATCAAAACCAAGGAGGCATAGGTTATGTTAAACGAGAATATTAGAAATTTACGAAAATCGAAAGGACTTTCGCAGGAAGAATTGGCAATAAAGCTAAATGTAGTAAGGCAAACAATATCTAAATGGGAAAAAGGAGTTTCCCAAACAAAAGGATATTAAGGAATAACCTGTGTTTACCTGCTTGCAAAATACTGGAATATAAGAAAATGACACTTGAAATATAGTGTCTTTTTTCGGTAATAAATTTTGATTAGATAACTGAAAAAGAATGACTGTTCATTTCTAGCGTGATATAATCTATGTCAAAGAGAACGATAAATTTGAATTTTGCTTTCGATGACCAGAATGAAAATCGTTACCGTTGCGCCTGTTTTCACAAGCGTTGCGTGACATAAAAAGAATTCTATTTTAATATCAAAGTATCAAAAACAAAGGAGGTTCTTTTTATGTTGAAGGAATTAAAGAAAAACAAAATGAGTGTTGTTGCAACTGGAATTTTATTTGGTGTTATGGGGGTATTAATTATTCCTATGATAGCAGTAATTGTAAAAATATCGAATGCATTATCCCAAAAACATCCTAGGATATACAAGTATAGTATGATTGCTTTTATCGGTATGTTATTGGCAATTAGCCTATTTTGCGTTGTTATTAAACATCAGATGAGTTTTCTTGTAATAGTTGCTTGTTTAGCAATAACATTATGCGACACTATTAAAAACAGATAATAAATGGAGTACAACTATGGAAATATCAGATTTGATTAAATCAGCCAGAATTGAAAAGGTCTTAACCCAACAACAACTGGCTGATGTTGTCTTTGTTACGCGACAGACAATTTCGAAATGGGAATTGGGAAAAAGTGTTCCTGACCAAGCCTCTCTTATATTGCTATACCAGTATTTGGACATCAAGGATAATGAGAAAAAACAGTTATCAAAGCTTATTTTTAATAAGCAAAATATTATATTAATTTTGATTGCAATCTTATTTTCTCCTATGGTTATTGGAGTACGTTTTATCTGTTGTAAAATTGATAAGATTGAAAATCGAAAAATTAAAGCGGTAATCAAGGTTATTGGCTTTGTTGTATTCTCATCGTATCTAGTATCTTTAAAAGAAAATGTGGCGTATTTGATAATTGGTATATTTTCTCTGGTGTATTTGTTATATCAATTCTATTTGAGTGGATTGGAAACTAAATGATTTATGTCAGCAAGTTTAAGGCAAGCGATAATTCATGAAATTCCAGTTTGTATAAGATAACAAAAAGAAAATTTAAAGAGGTGTAATTAGCATGATTTTTGACTTTAATCCTTGGCAATTAGATGTTGATATTGACTTGACAAAAAAACTATATAAAGAGGTTGATTATTCTACTGATAAAACGGCTAATATGGAGTTTATAGAAAAATTATCATTAGAACAACAACATTTTTTTAATTCTTTGGGAATTGATTTGATGAAAGTAGATGTTGATAAAACTATTTATGAAATACCCGAAGATGAAGATACATCAGTACAAAAAATATATAGAATGTTTATCAATTTTCTTATAAGAGGAAAAATATTGGCATTACCTAAGTATCAAAAGGATATTTATAGTGATGAAGAAGTGTTTGGAAAAAACTTTCCAGAGTCTATAAAAGTTTTATCTTCTAATGACGAAGATAATTTAAAGGTATTTGATAACGGAATTGGTGCCGGTATTATATTTAAGCACCCTTGTTTTCACTATGATGATGAAAATTTCAAGGAATGGGATTGTGGATATATTCTAGGAACTATTTTGATAATGAAAGATATGTAAAACAAATTTTCAATTTATAGAATTTGAAAAACTAAAGATTGGAGAATAATAAGATTATGGAAGAAAATAAAACAACAATAGTATCAAAAACTGTAAAATCGGGTATTACATTTGGTAGTGCTTTGGCTATGGTCATAAGTTATACAACATGGAAATCAGTTGGGTGGGCAGTTTTTCATGGTTTGCTTAGTTGGGGATATGTAATTTATTTTGTTTTACGCTATTAAAATTCAGTTTTTATATGTATTTGATATAATGAAAATATCTCATTCTGACGGAGTGATTCAGACACGGCGGTGGGAAAATCTCTTAGATTTTTCCGCCGTTTTTAGTGGCTGGTTCACTTCGTCAGTTGAGCGAGCTTGCGAGCGAACATCAAGCCCCCGTTATCTAACAAGGGGGGCACAAAAAACAAGAAACACTATACACTAACAAGCGGAAAACGCTGTATTTATAAGGCAAAACTGCATTTTTACAGTAGTGATATAAATTGTACCTATATCACTATGAAAATTGAATAGTAAATATGAGAAAGACAGTTGATTTCAAAAAATAAGAAATTGATTGTCGTTTTCTTTTGCAGAAATTTAAGTGCAGGCAATTATCAATTATGGTAGCTGTCGTAATTGCTGTCAGCTCAGTGTTTAACACTGATGGTGTGAAAGATTTACGGTTGTAGATGTTCAATAAGATTATTGGTGCTTAATTATTTTTTATTGTAGTGCTGATATGAGAATGTTATAATTGGGATATAAAACATACAAATAAATTTGCTGAAAAATGAGGTATCAAAATATGGAAAATGAATTACTGGAAAACTTAGGAAGACTTCACACAACTGAACTTGGCGTTATTAGAATTAAAAAGAACTTATCTTTGAATGTAGAAAATGTAATTGAATGGTGCAAAGAAAAAATTAGCCTTTCTAATGCGGAAATCACAAGAAAAGGAAAAAACTGGTATATAACGATTGATAATTGTATTATAACGGTAAATGCGTACAGTTATACCGTTATCACTGCTCACAAGGTAAAATGATAAATTTTTCTATAAAGGAATTAAACGCATTTGCAGTTATTGGGCAAGAAGTAGAACTGACTAATTATCAAAAAAAGAATATTCAGATTAGTACACAGTTTTGGAGAAAGTTTAACAGTAGTTTGAAAAAAGCGTATCTTTCACAATCGGGAAATTGGGTAAAATATGCTTTTATGGAAAGAAGAAATGGAAAACTTTATTATTTCTGTTCTATTCCAAAGCGAACCATTATTCCAGAGAGCTTTCTGTATAAAGAAATACCGTCTTATAAATATTTGGTTGTGGAGCATATTGGTGCTATGGATAAAATATATGAAACTTATGGCAAGATTTATCAAGAAATTATTCCTAGTACATCGTATATTCCTATAAAAGATATTATCCTACACTTTGAAAAATACGATTATCGTTTTCATTGGAATAGTGATAATTCAGTTATTGAAATTTGGATACCTATTCAAGATTAGAAACAATTTTATATCCATACATACAAAGCAGTTAGTCTTAGGATTGACTGCTTTTTCTATACAGATTTTTAATGACAGGCAATTATCAATTATGGTAGTTGCCTTTTTTGATTGGAGAAATTTAAAAATGAATGATAAAAACTTTATTGAAGAATTAAGACAAAAGCGTGAGGAATACGGAGTAACACAAACAAGGCTTGCTGTTGCCTGTGGTATCAGCCGTGAATATTATAACCGCATTGAAAAAGGGAAACAGCCATTGAATGACGAATTAAGAGAAGTCATAGAAAAACAGATTGAGCGTTTCAATCCGCAAGAACCACTATTCTTATTGATTGATTACTTTCGTGTCCGCTTTCCTAGTACGGACGCATTGGCGATTATCCGTGATGTATTACAACTGAAATCTGATTATATGCTTTATGAAGATTATGGAAAATACGGATATGAAAGCAAATATGTACTTGGCGACATCAATATCATGTGTTCCATGCAGGAGCATTTAGGTGTTTTATTGGAACTGAAAGGCAAAGGCTGTCGGCAAATGGAATGTTATCTGCTGGCACAGGAACGCTCATGGTATGACTTCATGCTGGATTGTATGACTATAAATGCTAATATAAATATGTACATAAATGATCATTTAAAAATGTACAAAGTT
>OBXC01001453.1_pt1 | contig 11428 bp, 23 predicted proteins | sample 1538111 | NCBI WGS metagenome assembly OBXC01 (sample SAMEA2580137, study PRJEB22360) | human gut metagenome | biome: human gut; feature: human-associated habitat; material: faeces | place: Denmark | collected 2008/2010 | reverse complement strand
CTGGAAAGCCAGCCATTGATAAAGCGGTTGATTCCCCGTGCAGTTTTCTGCTTTTTGGGATTACTGTCCAGCCATGTCAGCATCTTCCGCAGCTCATGCTCCACATCCACAGCCGGAAATGCTTTTGACCAATTATTAATCCTATCCCATGGTACACTGTAGAAAGTGCCATCAACAAGAGGAAGAAAAATATCGCTACAGTCAGGAGCGGGCTTGCCCGGCTCCGGACATATATATTTTTTTATACTTTCCTTACCTATCCTATCCTTACCTATCCTATCCTGCGTCAACCAGGTAGACATTTGGTTGTCATTTGTGTAACCAGCGGTATCCATTTGGTTGTCATCTGGTATACCAACGGTATCCATATGCGTGTCAAGTGGTTTACCATTGGTTGACAGACTGGCAACCGCTTTATCTTTATTAAGGGTATACGCACCATTTTCTTTCAGGTACAGCTTCGACTTTTCCTCCGTGTACTGCGTTTCCTTGTACCGGTCGGCCCGGAGGTAATTATGTATCCTCCAATGCTTGATAACACATATCCCATCATCAAACTGAAGGACCAGCCGATCCTCGACCAGCCGGTCATAGTCAGCCTGGGACGCTCCTACTATTTTCATAATCTTTCTGGCATTATTAAGGAACCCATCATCATCCGCGCGCATGGCCAGGTGGAAATACAAAGCCTGCGTTGAGAGAGGCATGTCCAAAAAAGAATCACTGTCTATAATTTTCTTTGAAAACATCCTGCGTTCTGCCAACTCATAACCCCCTTGTCTTTTTAAACAGCCAGTCACAGTCTGACGGAACATCTGCAAATACATTTTCACACCCATCTATCCAGCGTGCCAGATGATGATCCCCGTCATATTTCCCGCATACCCTGCATTCATAGCTCCCCGGTTCATTCATGAAGAAATACCTTCCACAGGAAGCGCATTGGCAGAGGACGGATTCTACCTTGGAATAATCTTCTCCATTCTCAAATACGCGGAATCCTCCATCAGGGCCTCCCAGAACAATCAGCCTTTTCAACTTTCCGGACAGCTCCTTACAATTCGTATACCCTCTGCCAGGCCGTCCAAGATCAACAATGAAATACGCATCCTGATCAGGAAGATAAAAGTCTGCCACCATGTCCAGTTCGCCACTTCTTCCACTTTCCGGACAATATATCCATGCCATATCTATATATTCAAAGAGCTTCGCCCATTGATAACAGGCCTTGTAATACATTCCGAATGTCTGCATCTGCAATATCTCTTCTATTTTCTTTATTATCATCAATAGCCTCCTTCCCGGGCGGAGGATGGTCAGAAAGCTCCGCCCTGTGAGTCCAACACCTCATGCATTCATACCGTGACATATTATAAGCATGTGTTGGGTCGAATTAACCAGTTGCTATATATGTAAAGGCTTGCGCCGTTACATTGTTTTCAAAGGGGTGTAAAAATTTTCGCACCCCTTAAAAGGTCCCCAAAAATTTTAGGGTACCCCTCAAATTTAAAATATCAGCCATGTACCTCGTTTGCTCCATCCTCCAGGACCTTGGTAATAAATTTTAATGCCTGAATGATGGTTTCCAGTTCGCAGTCCCCGCCAAGAGTGACCTCGAAACCAGAACATCTATATTTATCAGTAATGGTGCGCGCATTAATGTCTGTACTTCCAGCATCCTTAATTCGGAAATAGGTACGGCCACCATGACCGGTGTCACCACCCATATAACCGGTTGTGCCAGCTTCCACCTCTAATACATTGGCATTATAGATATCACGACTATAAGTAACGATTTCAGTTCCATCCTCCAGAACTCTTCTTTTTTTCTTCAATTGCATACATGCTTTAAGCCTCCATATCTAATTTCACTTGCAGGTTTCCACATTTGGGACAGTACACCACTGCCCCTGTTGTCTTATATCTTCCTGTGGCGGGATTATAATCATCCAGGATTACTAGCCTCTCACTCCATCCTTCCGAACGATATAAAGCCCTTTTCATGTGCGTTCCGCAATTATTACACTTCATTGACTTTTCCACCACCCATTCCGATAAATCCATGCCGCCCATTTGTGGTTGTAAATCGAGGTCAGCCAGAGCGCTTCCAACAGCCCTCTGCAGGCCCTGTATTCGCTTATCCTGCCAATCCTATACCATCTGTGCATATTCTTTCGGCAGGCGTATGAAACCCTGGCTATTGTCCTTCCTGGCGGCTTTGTCATCAGCATTACATACCATCTTTTCATCCACGTTCCTTCCTGTTGCGATATCGCAATGACCAATACGTAGTTACTGTGTTTAAGTCCACAATACCTACACTTTTATCTTCCCGGCACCCATCAGATATCCCAGATAAAATACATACTTCATGCTATAACTCGTCTGGTTATACGCCGTCTGAAGCTCAACGTTTCGTCCGGCATCCCAGATACAACTGACCAGCATATCGTCAAATGCATCCGGAGCTTTATCGTCTATTACAGACCTTATGTATTCCTGTATTACAGGGACAATCCCTTCCGATTTCTTTCTTGTCAGGGCCTCCCTAATCTTCTTCTGACGGTCGCTATATGCCGACATCAGGATTTCATATACCTTCCATCCATAAGCTGTACTGACATGGTCCATCACATCGGAAATAGGACAATCAGGATTATTAATATACGGACTCGGATAGGAAACGATATCTATAAATTTCTGTACATCATCCTCTGGCACATTCCTATTCACATAAAGGATTTGCTGCTTCCCGTCAAACATGACTATAAGTTTCCCCAGCTCTGTGTGATGTTTATAATTAAGTTGGAAACACAGAATAGACGGCAGTTCCTCTGGAGTTATGCGTTTAACTGTTATATCCTTCAATTTCATGTCGCTACCCCCTCCTTCCCTTGCTTGTTCCTCTACCACGTACCTGCCTCATACCCAGGATGAAGTAGTATATATTCCACGCTGCATTTACATGCATACCCTTAAGGAACACTACAATTGCGTTAATCAGACTCTCCTTGACTATGTCATCCTTGCCTGTGGCATGTTCTATGTCCCATCTCTGTTGCACCGGTACAACTTTACCCGTATTTTCAAGAACTGTTTTCAGTAATCCCTTGAGATCATCTATCTCCTCCACAGCGCTGTCATAATTTTCAGCCATCCGGTTATACTGCTCCACTGAAATACACATCATTCTCTGCATTCTGCGGCCTCCTTCCTGCCTTCTGCCAGACCTGCATAATATGCCCTGTTGGTCAAGCTCACAATTGCCTCCGCCATCTCACGGTCTGTATCATCATGCTCCCCTATGGTCTTAAGCCACTTATCCACGAATTCTTCCTTATTGATTGGAAATGTCATATCTGCATGCCTCCCTTACTAACACTATCTAAAACTTCTCGTAGTTCCCTGATTTTATTTAATAGGTCGAATGCAATGTCATTTGCGATACTGGTCTTGATACCGGCCGTGGTATAAAATGGCGGTGCTATCATCAACATCTTTTCTGTATTTTCTATATCCAAATTGAAATAATCCTGGTCCACGTCGTTTACCATTACCTGAACTCTTTCTGCCAGAACTTCAATATCAAGCAGTGCACTGTCAATCTCTATTATTGTGACATTCTCTTTGTTTTTCATCGTTAATCCTCTTCCCTTTCCGGCTCATAGGTGCTATACTATAGTTGGTTGAACTTTGGTATAGCACCTCTGGGCCTATGCTTGTCCTTAACTAATTGGCGTTAGTTAGGGACTTTTTTATTGTCCGTCTCACGCCGGCGCCACGGCTCACAAGCCTCAGCTCCGTCTTTGTTTCTTCCAACACCAGCCAGTTGTTTACCACCAGGCCTGCCTTACTCATCAGTGCCTTCTGGCTCCGGGTCGGCTTCATTGCTCTGCTTCTCCCCATCCGTTTACACCGCCCTCCGCATCATCCTGTCATGAAGTTCATCATGCGGCCCAGAATCATTGCAATAGATGTCTAAATCCTCCAGAACGTTCTGCCATTGAAATAATAGTTCCGTCAGGTCCCAGTTCTGATAGTCCCACAGGAGAACGGCAACGTCCTGGGCGTCCCCTATGGGCTTGTCTGCCGGCAGGCGCCTTAATCGGTCCATGGTATAGAAGTAATCCTTAGTCCCCCACTTCTCTCCGTCGTATTCCTTCTCAACCGGGAACATTCTCAGCAGCTCCATGGGGGTCAACCTGCCGATGGTTTCCATGACCTGCTTTAACTCCTGGTACCTGTTTTCTATCTCCAGGCAAGACTTATAAGCTTTTGTATGGTTGAACTCTGCAGGATTCTCTTTTCCATAGGCTTTGACCGCCAGGAATATGTATCGTGCCAGGTCAACTCCCTGTAGTCTTTCTATGCAGCGGGTACCGCCATGAATATCCGTAAAACGTCTCAGTGCCTTCGTATATTTCCCATTGTTCTCTACATGTGGCACAATTCCTGCTGTATTCCAGCTCTTCCAGGATTCCTTGATGAATGGTACCAGTATCTGAAGCGGACCAGGGAACATCCTTAACATCTGGATTACAAAGGCAGTCCTCCTTGTCAGCTTACGCATCCTGCCCGGGAGTCTCCGGCTCTCCAGCTCCGTCTTAAACAGCTCCGTGACGTCCTGCTCGTCGTCCTCATCTACCTTATATACGAAGGCGTCCATCAAGTCAGCTTTAAGGTCTTTACTGCTTATCTTCCGTAAGGAATAAAGCATATTGTTGACGGATATGGTCCAGTCACGGCACCCCTTGATGATTTCATACATCTCATTCAGATATTCAGGCTGTAGGTATGCCTCCAATATCTCACGGCAGGCCTCCATGCCATCGGCATCCACCTGCAGATTCCATGGTGACGTCGGAATCCGCAGGACATGTACCTTGTCCACCAGGCCGGCCGCCTCAATCCGGTCACAGCATGGCTTTGCATATAGCTCCATCCCAGCCTTGGCCATTAATTTCTGAACATCAAACAGCATGTCCGGAACATAGGTCCCATCCTTAATATGGCTCAATACCACTTCTTTGGTTTCTTTCTCCATTGTTCTTACCTCTCCTATATCATCCTTATTAACTGGTCTACCTGCCAGCATTTGCACATATACGCCACCGTCATCATTAGTAGTACGATAATCAGCGCCCAGTCCATCCGCCCGGGTTCCCTGTTTCTGTTCATTTCTATTTCTCTCCTTCTTCTGGACGCTCCAGTTTTTCTCCGATTATCTTTTCTATTTTTGCCGGGTATATCCGAAACTCCCACATAGTCTTACCAGTTTTCTCCGGCGGGATTGCCAATCCCAGGTCCAAGATACCCCTACGCATGTAATTCCGAATCTTTGCCGGTTTCATTCCCAGGACAGGGGCCGCTTCCTCCGGGCTTAGCCACAGTCTTTCCATGACATCACTCTCCTTCACTCTCGGCAACAGATGAGCCTGCGCACATGGTTCCATCTTCATAAAATCTTAACTGAACAATCTTTTTAGATTCTGGATTATAAAAGCTTAATTGAACAAACTTCTCTCCGCCATCATCCACACTATCAATAACTCCACATACCAAACATCCTTCAATATCTTTTAACTTATCCCTGTTAAATTCAATTTTGTTTAATGTAATGACCATGTCTTCTACTCCTCCATTTATTGTTTCTGTCTTTATTGATTTCATTTCATCCAAGCCTTTTAATGCTATCAAACACCACTTCTTTTGCAATCTCATGCAGCCCTACCAGGTAAATGATGTCCTGAACATTTTTATCATTGACATTTTTCATAAAATCTGATACATCCGTATAAGAAACCGGATTTGGGTATGGCTCCCCTTTCTCCTCATAATGATTGTAAAAATAATCAACTAATTCTTTCTTCATTCTGTCCTCCTTCATTTCTCAGGTATCTATTGATAAATCCTTGTCGGCCGTCCTCTTTTTCCCGATTTGAAATCGGTAAATTCCAAATTTTCAAAACGCCCTAAACTCTTCTGGTGCGTTTTAATCAGTGACATTCCTGAGAATTTATGTCTCTTTGACCACTTCACATCCAAGAATCTTGCCGAGCACAGGAATCACAGTGTCAAAGTACACCCAGGTATCAACCTCTTTTACTGAATGCTCGCTCTTGCTGTGCCGATACTCGCCATACTCTTCCGTTTTCAGATTGTGCGCATTAGCAAGCCGCCCCACCTTGTTGGCGCTGATTCCAAACATCTCCCCAATCTCTCCAGCTGAATAAACCTTACGCTCGCTCTTAGGGAGGGGCAGAAGCTGCTCACCAGAAAGTACCTCACTGGCTTTTGCAACAAGAATTGTTTTATATGTACTGGACAATGTATCCACCTCTGCCAGTCGGAGATAGGTTTGCGCCATCCTTGACCGGGCATTCATCATCATAATTTCAGTACGGTCTGAATTGTTCTGTTTCTCTTTCTTTTTGGGAAGAAATGCATCCGCCAGTACGTCCTTGGCCTTTAACTGATACTGCACCAACTTGTTAACCAGCTCCGGGGTATTCTCCTTCATGGCAGGGGTAACTGTAATCTTGGCAATCCACAAAGGGACAAAATCGTGTCGAAGGCATAAAACCTCCTGTTTGCCTCCTCTCGTAGGGAGCACTAAATTTCGTGCACCTTTTCCCAGGACCACATCCTCCTTAATTTTGGCACTTTCATTATTCATCTGCCCCCGGCTTAATCCCAAACCCTCGCACAGCCACCTTACACCAGCCCAGACCTGTCCATCCTTGTCCTGCGCTGCCATAATCATATCGCCACATAAATCCACTTTCTTTACTACTAAATCATTCATCCTCTTTCTCCCTTCGTTTTCGTATCGCGTGGAGCAGTAATAAATACACATCCATCTGAATCAAACTCCAACTCCGCATACTTTTGAGTAGCTGGGTTGTAGAAGGTCATACTAATGTACTGCTCACCTTCTTCAAGATAACCTCCATCAATTTCACATACACACCAGTTTTTGAGGCTTTTAATTTTCTCTTTGTCATATCCAATTTCATCTAAACATACTGCTGCTTTATCTGCCGTGTCCCCACCCATACTGCAAAGTTTTGCGCAATCTTTTGCAATTTTCATGACTCCAACTTCAAACACAGCGTTTTCAAAACTTTCACTCTCCTCTGCCATTACCCTAATATCTTCCGCCACTGATTTCCCATCACTTAATACATCACTTCCTAAATCCGTTAATAACTGCTTTGCAATAATCTTTGAATCCTTCATTCTCTTTCTCCTTCCTATTTCATAAAATCATCAAGGCTCATTTGCTCATATTCTGGAACCTTCACAAAATCAGAGGACAAGGTAATTCCGTACTGGGCGCAGATAAGTTGTGCGTTCTCAGAGACCTTACAAGGTGCAGAACCCTGTTTCTCCATTATCCGGGTAATCACCTTTATAAGGTTAGCCACCTCTCCTGGGCGTTCAGTTGGTGATAACGCTTTGTATTGCGATATCAGATTTTTAGCCCCATTTTCCACGCCTACAAAGTAGTTCCTGGCTGCATCACCTTTCTGATTCTTCTGAACCATCGAAAGCTTCTTTGCAAAACTGGCTGTGAGCTTGGCATCCTGCCTCTCCTTTTCGCCGGTCAGCGACTCGTACCGGAGTACGAATGGGAAATAATCCACTGTTTCTTCCGCAAACTCATTTTCAAGAATGTTCTTACGGAACCACTTGGAATAGTTGCTGGGGTTCAGCTCCAGAAAATCATAGAGCTTCGTTGCCGTTGTCCTGCCCTCACCATCAATTCCCAAAGCTATCTCAATTGGGGTTAATTTTGATGTGTCCGTTCCTCCAAATACCTCATTAAAAATATCATTCATATCTCGCGTCCTCCTTCTCATGCTCTCTTTTAGCTAGTTTTTCAGGCAAAATAATATCATCCACGCTGCATTCATAAATAGAGCATAACGTGAGCAATGTTGGTGCGTCCATCACACAGTTCCCTTTTTCCCAGTTCATGACTGTTGCCTTCGTTACACCCAGTTTCTTTGCCAGCTGTTCCTGTGTGTACCCCCGATTTACTCTCATTGCCCTCATTGTAACCTTCATCGCCTTCACCTCCTCGCTTTTGGATAGTTATGATTATACTCGTTTTAAGCGAGTTGTCAAGCTAAAAGTTTAACTTTTTTGTATTTTAAAAAAACACAGTTCGCTTTTGGCTTGACTAATTGTTGCTGTGGGGGTATACTATATATGAAAAGACTCCTCAGCCACAAAACATATCATATGGAGGGAACGAGATGTCAGAAGATAAGGTACGGAAAATATTTTCAAAAAATTTGACCAACCAATTGTCGCTCCACGGAAAAACCCAAAAAGACCTTGTTGATTTTATACACGTAAGTTCTTCAACTGTATCAAACTGGTGCACCGGGCAGAAATTACCACGCATGGACAAAATACAGGCCATTGCTATCTGGCTTGGTATCAATACATCGGACTTGATTGAGGAAAAAAAAGAAGCATTGCCGGAGCAATTCGATATAGGCCAAGAATATAAAAAAATAATAAGACATTTACAAGCAGCTCTGGAAACAACATATTTTGAGGGAAAGCCGCTGAATAAAGAATCTGCAGACATATTAATTGATGAAATGAACTTGTTAATCCGAAGATTGAAATTAACATATCGCGATGAAGAAGATAAGGCGAATTGAACATTGCTGTCAATCCGCCTTTCTAAAATCATCCATTTACTACATCAGCTAAATCATCCGCAAGCTGCCGTGTAAGTGTTGCCAGCAACACTAAAGCCCCTTTATACTCTGATAAATCATCAGGGGAATATGTCGCTGCATCACTAATGGCTCCGGTTGTGCTAGCAATCTGACCAGCTCTGTCCCGTAAGTTAATAAGCATGTTTTCCCTGTTAACATTCTCCATTTTTATCAAACCTCCTTGAAATTCGACAGCTGGCGTGATATATTCTAATCAAGCGATATCACATCAGTTACCGTTTATGAGTGTGGGGCAGCCGTCACCGTCCAAAGTTCTGGCTGCTCTTTTTTTGTGTTCTAATGTCTTCCGGATTCCATCTGTCTGTAGTATAGCATAATCCCCAAATCTAATCAAACCCATGGAAATTACCTTCTTAATATTTAAAATAGGAATTTAGTTGATTTAAAAATCATGTAGAAAATACAGCAAATCACGCTATAATACGCCATAGCACACTTGGTTAAAATTTTATTAATCAACTAAATAATCATTTAGCACTGCAACGTCAATTTCCGGTCTCTAAAAGTTTTTTCATTTCTACGTTCTGCACAAAACACCGTACATCTATTTGTGCAACTTTACATTGCTTTTGCGTCTGTTTGTTCCTTATCGCGGCTTTGATACGTAACATGCCAGGCTTTCGTCTGCCCATCCGCCTGCTGGTACTCAATATCCGATGGATAATCATTATCAGCAATCCAGCATTTCACCCTCTCAATCACCGAATCTGAATATTTTCGCACTGTGCCCTGCCACTTCCCTTTTGACTCCCAGGTATCCACATAATCATCCTCTGTCACCTCGATACGCCGGATGATTTCATTCACAGCTTTATCCGCAGGCTTTCCAGAGGATTTTACGTAAATCCCGGCCTGCCGGGCAATATGTACCGTATCCCAATACTGCTTGTCTGCACCAATCTCAACGAGCACAGGATATCCATTCGTCTCATAGAAACTCTTCGCTGTTAAAAGCTGAATCTTACCATCGCATCCAGCTTTCTCAGTTAAGGATGTGAGGAACTTCGCTGCACCGGTCACTGCTGTGAGGGATGGACGCTTCTGCTCGTCCTGGGTAACCTTCTTTTTCTCTTCCTTATATTTCTCTTCTACCCGGATAAAGTACCGGCGTACCTGCTTACCTGTTTCGTTGTGTTCCAGCATAGCCATTTCCTTAGCGGTAGCTAATTTTATGATATATTCTTGCTTTGGCCTGCCACCGGTACTTTTTGATAAAATTGTCGTAAAGTCTGTATCTTCAACGGAATCGCATTCTCTCAACCTGTTCTTAACCCAGTTGGAATATTCCTGCTTACTCCCCAAGTACTCATACAGCTCCGTTCCGTAAACCACCTTCTCACCTGTACTCGTTACGTATACAGGCACCAGCTCATTTTCAATCACTTTTAAATCATTCATAGAAATATTTCCTCCTTGCACTTTAAGGCGGAATCACTTATAATATTTGAAGGATTCCTGTTGTTAATGGGTTTCTGTGTTGAGCAATCACGTGTCTCGTCAAAGTCAGCGTGTTTGCTCATTTTTTGTTTCCAGATCTTTTTTGATAAGATCAATAACATATTGCATGAATGACTTGTCCTGAGTAACCGCTTCGATCTTCGCCGCTTTGTGGGTTTTGTCATCCATCTTGAGTGTAATCTGCTTCATAGTGCACCTCCTTGATTGTTTTTTGTTCAAAACGTTCGCTATGCTGGACGTTTATTCCATATTATAGGCTTTACCTGCGATAAAGTCAAGATTTTTTTGCGTAAAATATTGTTTTTTTGTCCATCTTATTGTACAATATCAGCAGGAGGTACATTTTATGGTACGTTGTAATCTATCGGTTCTCTTAGCAGAACGTAATTTAAAAATAACCCGGGTGTGTAAAGACACGGGACTATCCAGAACTACCCTAACTTATCTTGCGAATAACTATAGTAAGGGAATTCAATATGACACTTTAAATAAACTATGTGCATATCTTCAAGTTTTACCTGGTGAGTTGATTTCCTTTGTCCCTGTAGATATTTCGCGCCTCAACGTCCTGAGAACAGGGGACAAAAACGAACAGCTTGAAATAGAACTTGAAATCACCCATAGAGGAGTGACTAAAAAATGCCAGCTCTGTGGAAATGCGTATTTGTATTTTTCTGATGCTGAAATTTCTGACTCTCTCGGAGAGCGCCGTGTTCATATTCCGTATGAGGTGGAAATTAATGTGGATTTATTTGATCCTGATGGAGATCCCGAATGCGAGAAAGAAAATGAGTTTATAGTTGATGCATTTCAGACGCTTCCGATTACATTTTTAAAAGATATTGAAAATGATATCACCGGAGATATAGTAAATGATATCGACCAAGAATTTGGACTGAGTGATTACTCTAATCAAATTGAGCCCATATTTGTTTCATTTAGCTGGGATTTTCAGGTCTCAAAAAGTAGCCTAAACTCGTTCAAGTAGTCTCAGGCCTTAAATAGTATGACACAGTCGTATCAAGGATAATGCATGAAAAAGAGAAATGCTGTTGCAGTGCTATCGCTAACTTACGGATATGATTATCATACTGTTGAAGCGAGATTAAAATAGCCGCTAGCATTTTAATAAAAATGGTATAGCCAAAACCAAGGGAGGATATTTTATGAGAAAGAGTTTTTTGTCCACGTTAATAATAATTGCGCTTGTT
>OBXC01001448.1_pt1 | contig 11444 bp, 8 predicted proteins | sample 1538111 | NCBI WGS metagenome assembly OBXC01 (sample SAMEA2580137, study PRJEB22360) | human gut metagenome | biome: human gut; feature: human-associated habitat; material: faeces | place: Denmark | collected 2008/2010 | reverse complement strand
ATGCCGGGAAAAAGTGGCTATGAGGTGGCAAGGGAGCTTCGGGCCAGCCGTCTGGGAACGCCCATTCTAATGCTTACGGCCCGTTCTGCTCTGGAGGATCGGATCGCAGGGCTGGATGCCGGGGCAGATTATTATCTGACAAAGCCCTTTGACGCCAGAGAGCTTACTGCCTGCGTCCGCGCCCTGCTTCGCCGCCAGGGAGGACAGGTGGATGAGGTAGGGATGGGAAAGACCTGTTTGGATCTTTCGACGGCTGTTTTAAGCTGCGGGGACAGACAGATCCGGCTTTCTGCGAAAGAGTTTGATATTATGCGCCTTTTATTTCAGTCCGGGGCAGGAAATCTTTCTAAGGAAATGATCCTGGAAAAGGTGTGGGGCTATGATTCAGATGCAGTGGAAAACCATGTAGAGGTTTATATTGGTTTTTTGAGGAAAAAGCTGTTAAGCATTGGGTCAGATGTACGTATTGAGTCCATCCGGCGAATGGGATATCATCTGGAGGTGGCAGAACATGATTTATAGGCTGAGAGTGAAGTTTGTAGTTATCAACATGACGATAGTGGTTCTGATGATGAGTGTGGTATTCGGCCTGGTGTACCATTTTACAAGAGCAGATCTGGAAGAAAAGAGCATCCGCATGATGGAAAAGATTGCAAACCGACCCTTTCAGATTGAGATGCCCGGAGAACAGAGCGAGCAGATCCGTCTTCCTTTTTTTATCCTGCATCTGGGAACCGGGGGAGAACTGATCGCCAGCAGCGGCGGCTATTTTGATCTGTCTGATCAGGAATTTCTCATGGATCTCATTGTAAGGGCACGTTCCTCCCATCAAAAGGTAGGAGTGATAAAGGAATACGGCTTTCGGTACTATAAGACCAATACGCCCTACAGGTATAGCCTGGTATTTGCGGATATTTCCAGTGAAACGGCGGCGCTAAAGGGGCTGGTGAGAACCTGCGCCCTGATCGCGGGTCTGAGTTTTATCCTATTTTTAGCCATCAGCATCTGGCTTTCCGGCTGGGCGGTGCGGCCGGTGGAAAAGGCCTGGAAACAGCAGCGCCAGTTTGTGGCCGACGCCTCCCACGAGTTAAAAACGCCTTTGACTGTAATTATGACCAATGCGGAGCTTCTGCAGTCCTCCGGCTGTGGGGAAGAAGAGCAGAGACGTTTTTCCGAAGCCATCCTTGCCATGTCACGGCAGATGAGGGGGCTGATCGAACAGATGCTGGATCTGGCCCGTGCTGACAGCGGACAGGCAGAAGCAGCTTTTGAACAGGTGGATTTAAGCCGGACAGCAGAGGATTCGCTTCTTCTTTTTGAACCCCTTTATTTTGAACAGGGATTAACGCTTTATGCAGAAATAGAAGAAGGTATTCTGATCTGGGGCTTAAAGGACAGGCTGAGCCAGCTTCTGGATATTCTTTTAGACAATGCCTGCAAATATTCGAGCCAGGGCGGAACCACCTGGGTAAAGCTTAAAAAACAGGGAAAAAGCCACTGCATACTCACTGTAGAAAATCAGGGTCCTTCGATTGATCCCGAAGACTTAAGCCAGATCTTCAAACGCTTTTACCGCGCCGATCCCGCCCGCAATACCTCCGGAAGCTACGGCCTGGGCCTTTCCATTGCGGAAAAGACCGTACAGCTTCATCACGGAAAAATACACGCTGAAAGCAGGGATGGGATCAATCGATTTTGGGTGGAGCTGCCCTGTGTTCTGGGGCCTGGTGTGCAGGGCTACGGTTTCCGGCTATAAAGTCGGATGATTCCCTCTTGCATCCATATATTTCCAGTGCTATACTGAAGCCATACTTCAGATTTTTAAAGGAGAGGCCAGATGTTAATTTGATCCATTTATTTTGACGCATGAAGATTTGTGAATGCAGGCGCAGTACCATGAAAGCGTCCTGTTATTTCATGTTGCCAAAATGGATCAGTACACCAGGTTCTCTCTTTTTTATGCTGTATATTAACCGCATACGCCGGTCGCCCAGCTTTCAATGGGCGGTTGGCTGCTGGGCCCGGCCCTATCTAAAAGAGAAGATACTATGCAGAGATCCTTTGGCAGCAGAGGGTCTCTGTTTTTTTATTTCACAGGAAAGTGCGGTCTGACACAGGTGGAAAAGCATATAGCAGCATATATTTTAAGAGGATAATTAGAAATGAAAACAATATTTGAGAAAATGTTCGGCCAGTACAGAGGTATGAGAAGAGGATTATATATTCTTTTCTGGGGAAAGGCAGCAACAAATATGGGAGCTATGATATGGCCCATGCTGACGCTGATTTTGAGCAATAAACTGGGAATGAATGCACAGGAGATCGCCAAGATCACCATAGCTATGGGAGTGGTACAGTTTCCTGCAAACCTGCTGGGAGGAAAGCTGGCAGACTGCTGCAATAAGAAAAAGCTCATCATTATCTGCGATTTGGTAACGGTCATCTGTTACCTGACAGCAGCGGTTCTTCCTGTATCCATGGCACAGATCCTGCTGTTTTTTTCAGCAGGAATCTTTCAGACAATGGAAAATCCGTCCTATGACGCGCTGGTAGCAGATCTGAGCACCGCCGAAAACAGGGAAAAGGCCTACAGCCTTATGTATCTGGGACTCAATCTGGGGATTATTCTGTCCCCAACCATAGGAGGAATCCTGTTTGAGAACCATCTGGGCCTTGCTTACGCCATTGACGGGCTCACGACCCTGTCGTCCACCATTTTGATCCTTCTTTTTATAAAGGACATCACCCCGGTAAAGGAAAAACAAACCATTTATGAAGAGGCAAAAGAAACCCAGTCCACATGGAAAATCCTCAGGGAGCAGACGGGAGGCGGCGTATTCCATAAATTTTCAGCCCCATTTCAGCATAAATTGTTATAATGCCAGAAAAACAAAAATCCAATCAGGAGGTCAACCATGATACAGGTAGAGCATTTAACAAAATGCTATGGGGATGTGACGGCGGTAGATGATCTGTCCTTTGAGATAGAAGGCGGCCATGTATACGGCTTTTTGGGTCCAAACGGCGCAGGAAAATCCACCACCATGAACATCATGACAGGATGTCTGTCAGCCACAAAGGGAAGCGTAAAGATTGACGGCTTCGACATTTTTGAAGAACCGGCCCAGGCAAAGAAACGGATCGGCTATCTTCCGGAGCAGCCGCCCCTTTATATGAACGAGACACCGGCAGAGTATCTGCGCTTTGTAGGAGAAGCAAAGGGGCTTAAGAGAAAAGAGTTGCACAGCCAGATTGACAGTGTGATCGGGAGGACAGGTCTAGACCATGTGCGAAACCGCAGGATCAGCGCCCTGTCCAAAGGATATAAACAGAGAGTCGGGATCGCTCAGGCCCTTCTGGGGGATCCGAAAGTGGTCATACTGGATGAGCCGACAGTAGGACTGGATCCCTTACAGATCATAGAAATCCGCGATTTGATCAAAGATCTGGGAAGAGAGCATACGGTCATTTTCAGCTCCCACATTCTTTCCGAGGTTCAGACTATCTGTGAGAAAATCCTTATTATTGCCAGAGGAAAGCTCATCGCCTTTGACGAGCCGGAAAACCTTGAAAAACGCCTCCTTTCACCGGGAGAGATTACTCTGGTAGCAGAGGCGGACGCCAGGGAAACAGAAGAACTTCTCTCCGGTATGGAGCACATTACAGAACAGACCATAGAAGAAAAGGAGATAGGACGGACCGCAGCTACCCTCCATTCGGACTGCGAGGATATCTATGAGGTGTCAAAAGCCCTGTTTAAGCGTTTTTCAGCCGCCGGCAAACCCCTTCTTGAAATGAATGTGAAAAAGGCGGATCTGGAGGAAATATTTATTGAGCTGACAGAGAGCGCCCAAACAGAAGATATTAAAACCGAGGAATCCGAAGCAGGAGAGGAGGAAATGGCATGACCGCCGTATTAAAGCATGAGCTCCGCAATTATTTCCATACCCTGACCGCCTATGTATTCGGCGCATTTTTGCTGGCCTTTATCGGTCTGGGAGCCACCTTATATAATCTTCAGGCAGCAGTAAGCAATTTTGAGTTTGTATTAAGCTTCGGCAGCCTGGTATTTGTAGTAATTGTACCTATTTTAACCATGCGCGTCATTGCAGAGGAGAAGAAGCAGAGAACAGACCAGCTGTTATACTCCCTTCCCATTACCACCACAGAGGTTGTACTGGGAAAATATCTGGCGCTTCTTGTTGTATATCTGATCCCCTTGGCGGTTGTTTCCGTATATCCGCTGATATTTGCCCGCTATGGAGATGTATACCTTTTGACCTCCTACGGCTCTATCTTTGCCTTTTTTGTTTTGGGCGCAGCCTTGATCGCTCTGGGAGTATTCATTTCCTCCCTGACAGACAATCAGGGCTTTGCGGCAGGAATCGGCATTGCGGTGATCCTACTCAACTACTACAGCGCCAGTCTGTCCGAGTATGTATCTTCTACTCCGGCAGGCGCCCTGATCGCAGCCTTTGCCTTGGTGATCGTCCTGGGAGTGGTAATACGCCATTTAACAAAAAATGAACATCTGGCTTATGGATTTTATTTCCTGGCCGGCGGCGCAGTGCTTATTTTATATCTGGCAGACCCGGAAGCTTTTTCCGGACTTCTGCCCTCAGTTATGAAAACGCTTTCCCTGTTTGAACGTTTTTATGTGTTTGTAAACGGGGTGTTTGATCTCACTGCGATCGTATATTTTGTGACCTTTGCCGCATTTTTCCTGTTTTTATCGGTGCAGTCACTGGAAAAAAGGAGGTATAACTGATGAAACAGAACCGTAATGCCTTTTGCGGCGGAGCCTATTCCCTGATTCTTTCCGCAGTGGTTCTTACAATCCTTATTGTAGTCAATATACTGGTAAACGCCCTTCCGGAGAATCTGACAAAATACGATATCAGCGCGGCAAAGCTCTATTCCATTACCAGCAATACAAAGGCGGTGGTAAACGGGTTGGATGAGGATGTAACCATTTACTGGATCGTGCAGGCAGACAAAGAGGATGCGGTCATTGAAAACCTGTTAAATAAATACGACAGCCTTTCAGACCATATCCAGATCGTAAAGAAAAATCCGGATGTATATCCTACCTTTGCAGAGCAGTACACAGATGAAGAGGCCGCCAACAACAGCCTGGTTGTAGAATGCGGCGAACGCAGCCGTTTTATCGGTTATGATGATATTTATGTTCAGGAGGCAGATATCTACTCCTATTCCTACAATACCTCCTTTGACGGAGAGGGAGCCATTACTTCTGCCATTGACTATGTGGTAAATGAAGAGCAGCCCAAAGTATATCTTTTAGAGGGACATGGGGAAAGAGAACTTCCCGCCTCCTTCAAGGAGCAGATTGAAAAGGAAAATATCCAGTTAGAGCAGCTGTCTCTTCTGAATGTAGATTCCATTCCTGAGGATGCAGCCGGAATTATGATCTATGCGCCCTCCAGCGACATTTCCGGAGAAGAACAGACCATGCTTGCAGATTACACCAAAAAGGGAGGAAAGCTTTTTGCGGCAGCAGGGCCTGTAAAGGAAGGAAATCTTGACAACCTTCACGGCCTTTTAGAGGAATACGGCGTTACCGCACAGGACGGAATCGTAGTAGAGGGAGACAGAGAGCGCTATGCTCTTCAGACGCCTTACGCCCTTCTTCCTCAGATGGAGAGCAGCGATATTACAGACGCTCTCATTGAAGAGCACTATTATCCCATTCTTCCCATTGTCCAGGGCTTAAAGGTAGATGAAACGAAAGCCGCAGGCCGGGTGACAACCCTTCTGTCAACCACAGACCAGGCCTTCAGCAAGATGGCAGGCTATGAGCTTTCCACCTATGAACGGGAGGAAGGAGACGTTGATGGCCCCTTTGCGGCAGCTGTGTCGATTTCCTGTGAAAATGAAGGACAGATCCTCTGGTTTGGCTCCTCAGACTTTTTAGAGGATATGTATAATGCCCTTTCCTCTGGTGCAAACGGGGATCTGGGAATGAATGGTCTTTCTTCCATGATCGGAGAGAGCGAGGCTATGGCGATCCGGAGCAAGTCCTTAAACTATAATTATCTTACCATCAGTGAATCCACTTCTGCCATGCTTCAGGCTGTAATGATCGGTATTTTCCCGCTTGCATACCTGGGAATTGGTATCTGTGTGGTAATGAGAAGGAGGAGAATGCAGAATGAAGCGGGCTAAACGGTTATATATCCTTCTGGGAGTTCTGGCGGTGCTGTCTGTGGCGGCCATCGCGGTGATCCAGAGGGAGGAGCATAAGGAAAAGATCAAAGACAGCGGTGAAACCATCCTTCAGATCCCCTATGAGGGTGTCACGGCCCTTTCGTGGGAAAATGAGTCGGAAAGCCTTTCGTTCCATAAGGGAGAGGACGGAGTCTGGACCTATGACGAGGATGAAAAATTTCCTGTGAGCGAAGAAAAGATAAAAGAACTCTTAGAGCCCTTTGAGGAATTTGCAGCAGCCTTTGTGATCGAAGAGGTAGAGGATTACAGTCAGTACGGTCTGGATGATCCTGTCTGCACCATCCATGTGGAAAATGGAGAACAGGAGCTTGAAATAAAGCTGGGCAATTTCAGCAATATGGATTCCCAGCGCTATGTGTCCATCGGAGACGGAAAAGCTTATCTGGTAAAGGACGATCCCCTGAATTATTTTGACGCGGTGTTAAAGGATATGCTGAAGCAGGATGAGATCCCTGAGCTTGAGACAGTAAGCAGCCTGCGGTTTACAGGGCCGGAGACCTATGAAGCAGTCCGCATAGAGGACAGCGGGGCTTCCTACAGCAGCGAGGATGTTTATTTTAAGAAGGATGAGGAAAACCTGCTTCCCTTAGATCCGGTACAGGTGGATGAATATATCAGAACCCTCCAGAATCTGGATCTGTCTGACTACGCTTCCTACTATGTTTCAGAGGAAGAGTGGAGCACCTATGGACTGGATGCGCCGGAGCTGTCCTTAGAGGCCGATTATACCTTTGAAAATGAGGACAAAGAGAACGTATCCGGTACGCTTACCGTAAGCGTAAGCCGTGATCCGAAGGAAAAAGAAAAGGCAGAGAAGAAGGAGAACTTTGAGGAAAACAGCGGGGAAGAGGAAGAAATTACCGCATACGCAAGAGTAAATAATTCCCAGATCGCCTATAAGCTGACTGCCGAGGATTACAAAGGCCTGATGGCCATGAAATATGATGACCTGCGCCATAAAGAAGTATTCTGGGGCGATACAGAGGAGATCACAGGAATTGACATTTCCTTAGAGGGAACCGACTACAGCCTTACTTCCAAAGGCAAAAAGGGTGACCGCACCTGGATGTATCAGGAGGAGGAAATAGAGGCAGATGAACTGCTCTCTGCTCTGGAAGGCTTAAAAGCAGACCGCTTTACAGAAGAGGAGCCAGGACAAAAGGAGGAAATCCGCCTCACTCTCCATCTGGATAATGAAGTTTCTCCCCAGGTAACGATCGTCCTTTACCGCTATGACGGCAGCAGCTGTCTGGCAGAGGCAGATGGAAAGACCGTTTCTCTGATTCCCAGATCTCAGGCAGTGGATCTCATCGAGGCAGTAAATACCATTGTTTTGGGAAATACAGAGGATTAGCCCTTGCATTTCCCTGCGTCCGTGCTATAATGTTCATATAAAATAAAAATATAATAGAAATGAACAAAAATGTCAGTGGACAGGGGAGCAAAGATTCCTCTGTCCGCTGACAGTGTATATACAGGATGAAGAATGGAGGATCATATGGACAGATTGGGGTTGATATGCAGAAACATTTTGGAGGAGCCATATATTACTCAGCGGGAGCTGGCAAAGAGAATGGAGCTATCTTTAGGGACCATTAACGGGCTGATCAAAGAATGTACGGAAAAAGGCTATATCAGAGAAGATGAGGATCAGAGAGGAAAACGGCTTGCTCTTACAGAAACGGGACAGGCTGTTTTAGCGCCCTATAAGGTAGACGGAGCTCTGATCATTGCCGCAGGCTTTGGCTCCCGTTTTGTCCCTCTTACCTTTGAAACGCCCAAGGGGCTTTTAGAGGTATTTGGAGAGCGTATGATCGAACGCCAGATCCGCCAGCTCCATGAGGCCGGAGTATATGATATTACCATTGCAGTCGGGTATCTGAAAGAGAAATTTGAATATCTGATCGACAAATATGATGTAAAGCTTCTCTACAATCCGGAGTATTCCTGCAAAAATACCCTGGCTACGGTTTACAGAGCCAGACATCTGTTAAAGGGCCGCAATATGTACATTTTATCCTCTGATAACTGGCTGCGGGACAATATGTACCACGCCTATGAGTGCGGAGCCTGGTACAGCGCCTCCTTCCAGAAAGGGGATACCAAGGAGTGGTGCTTTACCTTTACTAAAAAGGGAAGGATTACAGATGTAAATGTAGGCGGAAGGGATCAGTGGGTGATGTACGGCCCGGTCTATCTGTCCAGAGAATTTTCAGCCCGGTTCCTTCCGGTATTAGAAGCCTACTATGAAACTCCGGGAACGGAACAGTTTTACTGGGAGCAGCCCTTTGTAGATATGCTCAAGGGAGAGGCAAAGCGCCGTCTGGAGGCAGAAGGGGGAACGCTTCTTGCCCGCGCAGAAGAGACTTCCGGCTGGAAGGCGTCTCAGTGGGATCAGATCGAGATGGATGTAAACCGTCAGCCTGAAAACCAGGTGTATGAATTTGAAAATCTGGAGGAGCTGCGCCTGTTTGATGAACGCTATCAGAACCATTCGGATAATGCGGCAATGGATCTGGTATCCAGGGTATTTAAGGTGCCTGAGTCCCATATTACAGATATCCGCTGCCTGAAAGCCGGAATGACAAATAAATCATTCTTGTTCCGGGTGGATGGCGCTCACTGCATCTGCAGGATTCCGGGGCCGGGGACAGAGCTTTTAATCAACCGCAGGGAGGAAAAAGAGGTTTATGATACCGTAGCCTCTCTGGGGATTACGGAAGAAGTGCTGTACATGAACCCGGATACCGGCTATAAGATTGCACGGTACTATGAAAACGCCCGGAATGCAGCGGCAGATAACTGGAAAGATATGGAAATCTGTATGGGTATTGTAAGAAAGCTTCACCAGTCTGGTCTTACAGTCGATCATTCCTTTGATATTCGGGAACGGATAGATTTTTATGAAAGGCTCTGCCTGCAGCATGGAGGAATCCCTTTTGAAGATTATGAGAAGGTCAGAGGCTGGATGAATGAGCTGATGGATCGTTTGGATCAGATGGATCGTCCACAATGTCTCTGCCATATTGACGCAAATGTGGATAACTTCCTGATGTTTGAGGGCGGCAGTGCAAAACTGCTGGATTGGGAATATGCAGGAATGTGCGACCCTGTTATGGATATTTCCATGTCGGCGATTTATTCTTACTATGATGCAGAGCAGACGGAAAAGCTTTTAGAGATTTATTTAAAGAGAAAGCCTTCAAAGGAAGAATATTATTCCGTATTTGCAAATGCGGCCCTGGGCGGTTTCCTCTGGTGCCTGTGGGCTGTATACAAGGCAGCTTTAGGAGAGGAATTTGGAGAATATACTATCATCATGTACCGGTATGCAAAGGGCTATTATAAAAAATTAAAGGCTCTGTAGCAGGTATGAAAATTTACGGAAATTGTAATAAAAATGTTACCTTCCTTACAGATAATCTGTGCTATAATTAAAAGGATGAAAACCCGAAACAGACAAAGGGGCTTATATACAGAAGAATGAGGAGGAAAAGGCATGAAACGTAAGAAATGTCTGGCGGCTTTGACCGCAGCCGGCGTGATCAGCGCCATGGCCCTGGGAATGGCGGGTACATCCCATTCGGCCGACGGGCGCCAATACGCGGTTACATCCTATGCGGCAGACGGCTGGACCAAGACAAACGATCACTGGACCTATATTAACCAGGGAAAGACCCACACAGGCTGGCTTCAGACCAGCGAGGGTTATTACTATATGGATCTTTCTACCGGCTATATGACCACTGGTTTTAAGCAGATTGATGGAAAATGGTATTTCTTCCGTCCGGGCGGCCTGATGGCAAAGGGCTGGATCAATCCGGAATACGGCAAATGGTACTATATGCTGGAGGACGGCACCATGGTTACGGGCTGGCTGCGTATTGGCGATGATTACTATTTTATGCGCGGCGACGGCAGCATGGGAACCGGCTGGCGTGAGATGGACGGAGCCTGGTATTATTTCCAGGAAAACGGCAAGTGTGTTGTGAACGCATGGGCTCAGATTCAGGACAACTGGTATCTGTTCGGCACAGACGGAAAGATGATGACCGGCTGGGCAAAGGTAGACCAGGATTACTTCTATCTGAATACAGACGGACGTATGCTCATCGGCTGGCTCAGCGACAGCGAGGGCAGCAAGTATTATATGGATATGACAAACGGAAAGATGTCTGTAGGCTGGAAGCAGATCGACGGCAAGTGGTACTACTTCAACAGCAACGGTCACCTGATGACAGGCTGGATCCTGATCGACAGCAAGTATTATTACTTAAATCCGGCAGACGGCGGCGTGATGACAGCAGGAACTACCTTAAATATCAACGGTACCTCCTACAATTTTGACGCATCCGGCGTATGCCAGAATGCAAACGGCGTATCTGCACAAACGCCGGCTGCAGGAAACCAGTCTTCCGGAGGCGGCGTAACCGGTGAAAACGGCGGCCCCGGCGTATCAAAAACTTCTGGCAGTTCCAGCTCATCTGGTCCAGGTTCCAGCAGCTCCGGAACCACCAGCTCCAGCGGTCCTTCCAGCAGCGGCTCTCTGGAAGCCGGACGCACAGATGGACCAGGCTGATAAGAGAAATCCGATATGGAAACATGTGACAAGGACAAGTTGATAAAGGGGGATGCTGCGGCGGGACTGGCTGACAGCATCCTCCGTTTTTGCTATCAGTACGATATAAGGAGAGGAAAATGAAAAAGAGACAGGAGATGAGAAAGCGCTGCCAGGCACTTGTCCTGGCTGGAATTCTGGGCGCAGGAACCCTTGGGTCTGCGTATACGGCCTACGCTGCAGGGCCGGGAGAAATGCCGGCGTCTGTTGGAGCGTCTGCTGCAGGAGGCCCGGGAGAAACAGGAGGATCCGGAGGAACCGGCAATGTGCCTTCTGCCTCCAGCACTTCTGAGAATGCAAAAGGAGCAGACCAGACCAATCCAAATGCATGGAAAAAGGTAAACGGCGTCTATCAGATGCCGGACGGAAGCGCCATTCAAAATGTGCTTGCCAGAGGAATTGACGTATCCAGATGGCAGGGGGAGATCAACTGGAGCCAGGTCGCAGCAGATGACGTGTCCTTCGTGATGCTGGGAACCCGTTCCAAGGGAGCGGTAGATCCCTATTTTCACCGGAATATCCAGCAGGCCAGCGCCGCCGGCGTGAAGGTGGGCGTGTATATTTACTCATTGGCGGT
>OBXC01001447.1_pt1 | contig 11448 bp, 9 predicted proteins | sample 1538111 | NCBI WGS metagenome assembly OBXC01 (sample SAMEA2580137, study PRJEB22360) | human gut metagenome | biome: human gut; feature: human-associated habitat; material: faeces | place: Denmark | collected 2008/2010 | reverse complement strand
TAAATTTTTATTCATTAAAAAATACACATAAATATTTCTAGACTCCGATTCAGCAAACTTATATAAGTTCACTTTTTATTTATCATCAATTATTTTCATATACTTCTTTTATCTCATCTTCACTTAAGTCAAAATCATTAAATTTATTTAATATGTCATCTAATTTAAAACCATTTTTTTTCAACATTATAATTATTTTATAATCTTTTTCTTTTGCAACTCTAATTGCTGTCTCTCTTTCAATCTCTTCTTTAAAATTTCTACTTTTATTCATGATATAAGCACCTCTTTTCAGATTTAATAAATATTCTTCATTGCTACCTAATTCTTTTAATCTATCAAGTGCTTTTTTAATAATAGAATCATTCTTAGCTATAACTCTTACATCTAAGTTAGAAGGATTACTAATAAGTTTTCCCCATAGCATAATTCTATTTACTATATAGTCAGATTTATGAATTTTTGGAAGCTCTATAAAATATAATGCAGTTTTACTAGAATAAATATCTGGATGCCCGTCCATTGTTAATCTCAGGCAATTTACATAATCTTCTATGTGATTATATTTTACATGATTTAGTATATGTATTCCAACAGTTTTTCCAATTTCTTTATATTCTTTACCTTCTTCTAACTTTCTACCATGTACACGACTAAGATAATATTCAGCTCTTTCCAAATAATCGTTCTCAAAAGCTCTTTGCATCTCAATATTTATATGATTATTTTCTTCATCTTCAGCCAAAATATCAAGTTTAGGTCTTTTCTCTCCAATGTAATTAATTGTTGGATCAGTTTCAACTCTAATTATTCTCTTTATTTGAGTGAACGGTTTGATATTCCTGTTAGCATATGGAGCATCTTTTAGAATATCATTTATAAAATTTACAAGTAAATCATATTCATTATTTAAAGTGAACAATGATTTAAATACCTCATCATACTCAGGCTTAGCATATCCATCTTCAGTCACAACTTCTCCAACATTTTCATTAGTCAAAATCTCTTTTGGAATTAATGCCTTGATTTTATCTAATTCATCATTAGAAAAACTACTTCTACTAAGTATATCATTTAATTTTTTGGTCCATTCTTTATCTTTTTCTTCAATTATAGTTCGCTTATATTCTTTTGATGTTTTAATAATCTTAGATTTTTCTTCTACTTTTTCTATCATTTCAACACCTCTCTTTTTCCTCTTTTGTATTTATCATTTCTTGAAATTAAACTAAGTCACTACCTCTTTTAAAAGTTCTTGCTCCATAAACACTTTCTTAAACTCTAATGTCTGTGTATGTACTTGACATTCTCTCTCTATCTAAAGTTAAATAAATTAATCTATGTATAGAGGATAAGTCCAAAAATAACATAAAACACTAATTAATCATTTATAAAGCATTAATTAATCACTGACAATGCTGTTATTGTCACCACATAGCACCAACATAGATTCTTCTATTATAGGGCAATTATCTATGAAAAATAGACTCATAAGATTAGAAAATGTACTTAAATTTTAGTTCATTTAAATATTCATTTTGAAGAAAGAAATTTAACTTTAGACTAAAAAGGAAATATTTCAAGAGGATTAAGAAATTTTCTTAAAGGGATAATAATTTTTATGAAAATGGAACAAATATGAAAATAAAGTTATGATTTTTACAGCCATAACCTTACCAACAAGCACTTAATTATCACTCAAAAAATAAACTTTTATTTAAAGAATGCACATAAATATTTCCATGTTCAAAACACTTCTATGATATATTTATTAATAAATCTACCATACAAAAAACTAGAGGTACATTAATCATAAAAATATGATTAACTGTACCTCTAATTATACTCATCTTTTCATAAATTTAATCACTATGCATCAACATATCAACATATTGATTAAACTTATCTTATATAACAATATCTTAGCTACTAATATAATATATATTAGTCTTGAATAATACTTTCTCTTGATTCAATTTCTTTTGAAATACTAGCTATAAATTCATCTAATTTAATACTACCTATTTCACCTTTATCTCTTGATCTAACAGAAACATTATTATCAGCTACTTCTTTTTCACCTACTATTAACATGTATGGCACTTTTTCAAGCTGAGCTTCTCTTATCTTAAATCCAATTTTTTCAGCTCTATCATCTAATTCAACTCTTATACCCTTATCAAATAACTCTTTCTTAACTTCATTTGCATAATCCATAAATTTATCAGATATAGGAAGTATCTTAACTTGAGTTGGAGATAACCAAACTGGGAATTTACCAGCATAATGCTCTATTAATATACCTATAAATCTTTCTATACTACCAAAAGCAACCCTATGAATCATAACTGGTCTATGCTTTTCACCATCTTGACCAATATAAGTATTATCAAATTGTCTTGGAAGCTGCATATCTAATTGGATAGTACCACATTGCCAAGTTCTTCCTAAACAATCTTTTAGATGGAAGTCTATCTTAGGACCATAGAATGCTCCATCACCCTCATTAATAGTATATGGTAGACCTAACTCTTCTAAAGCTTCTCTTAATCCATTTTCTGCTGCTTCCCACTCTTCGTCGCTTCCCATAGAGTTCTCTGGTCTTGTAGATAATTCTAAATTATATTCAAATCCAAAAGTTTTGTATATACCATCTATTAAGTTAGCTACTCCTTTTATTTCGTCCTTAATTTGCTCTGGTAACATGAATATATGTGAATCGTCTTGAGTAAATGCTCTAACTCTCATTAATCCTTGTAATGCACCAGATAACTCATGTCTATGAACTCTACCAAGCTCTGCAACTCTCATTGGGAAATCTCTATATGAATGTAGTTGAGAGTTATAGTAAATTAATCCACCAGGACAGTTCATAGGTTTTATAGCATAATCCTCATCATCTATTTTAACTGTATACATATTTTCTTTGTAATGATACCAGTGTCCTGAAGTCTCCCATAATTTTCTATTTAATATGATTGGAGATTCTATCTCAATATATCCAGCTTTTCTGTGTATTTCTCTCCAGAATTTTAATAATTCATTTTTAAGTTCCATACCTTTTGGTAAAAACATAGGGAATCCTGGACCTTCTTCAGGTATCATAAATAATCCTAATTCTTTACCTAATTTTCTGTGGTCTCTCTTTTTAGCTTCTTCTAGTAAATGTAAGTACTCTTCTAAGTCTTTGTTTTTCTCAAAAGAAGTTCCATATATTCTTTGAAGCATCTTATTATTTTCGTCACCACGCCAATATGCACCTGCTACACTTTGTAATTTAACAGCTTTTACCTTTTTAGTAGATGGTAAATGTGGTCCTCTACATAAATCAGTAAAATCACCTTGCTTGTAGAAAGATATTATTTCACTTTCAGGTAAATCAGAAATAAGTTCTACCTTATAGTCTTCTCCTTGTTCTTTCATAAGCTCTAAAGCTTCATTTCTAGGAAGTTCAAATCTTTCTATTTTTAAATCTTCTTTAGCTATTTTTTTCATTTCAGCTTCTATTTTCTCTAGGTCCTCTGGAACTAATCTATGGTCTAAATCTATATCATAGTAGAATCCATTTTCTATACTTGGTCCTATAGCAAGCTTTGCTTCTGGGTAAAGTCTTTTTATAGCTTGAGCTAATATATGCGCTGATGTATGTCTAAAAACTTCCTTACCTTCTTTATCTTCAAACTTAAATAAATTCAAGTCACAATCAGTATCTATAATGTGGTCCAGACCTACAACCTCTCCGTTCACAGACGCTGCTACCACATTTCTAGCTAATCCTTCACTAATGGATTTAGCTACATCCATAACAGAAATAGCATTTTCAAATTCTTTTATTGAGCCATCTTTTAAAGCAACTTTAATCATTGTTTTTTCCTCCTTATTGAAATAATTTTTAGATTTTTTGTAATAAAAAATCGCCCCAAATATGTTTGGGACGATATTAATTCGCGGTTCCACCCAAGTTGGCGTATACAAGTATATACAACCCTCTTGATGACTATAAGGTCGTCACCCGAGCACTTTCACGTATAGTATAAATACAAATACTGCTAATAAGCTCAGCTCCAAGGTAGTTTTCAAATAGACCTATTACATGGGCTCTCAGCCATAGACCCAAATTCTCTGAGAATGGTTTCTACTCTACTCTTCCTCTTCAACACTATGATTTTTAATATATTTTCATTATAACAGATAGTTATACATCAATCAACATTAATGTAATATATTAATTACCCATTATTTTTCATCTCAATCAGCTGTAAACCAATATTCTTATATTTTTATATTAAATTAATCTCTTGATTTATAGTTATATTATAATATTTTCATAAATTTAAAATTTTTAAAACGTATCCACATGCATGATAGATATGACTAGATAAATACTAAAACTAATTTTTATTAAAACTAACTTCTAATTTTTGTACTCTTTTTAGGTTTTGTATACTTAAATACAATCAATACTTAATATGGTTAATAAGTAGTACAGTAAATACTTAAATACTATTAATAAGTAACACAATCAAATAAATAAATACAATTAATATCTAAATGCTATTAATAAGTAATTCACTCAAATAGGTAAATATAATTAGTACTTAAATAAATGCTACTTCTCATATATTTAAATAAACATAGTAATTAACCCTTGAGCTATACCTATTAAAAACCCTAAGACAAGCCCCAAAAACTCTATATGTTTTAATTCTTTCTTAGCTATTCTTATTATTATCTCTTCCAATTCATATAAATCTAGTTCATTAATCTTATCTTCGACCATTTTTTGTATATCTATACGTTCATTTGCTTTATTTATTATATTTTTACTCAATTCATCTATACTTTGCTTAACTTCAGACTCAATTATCTCTCCTAGATAATCTTGTATCATGTTTTTTATACCACTCGGGATAAATGAAACTTTCTCATGTATTATAATTTTTACCCTTGCTTTTATGTATCTTACAACTTCTTCCTTATCTTCGTCAGTAATGATATTTGCAAGTATTTCGTCCATAGAAAGAAATTCTTCTTGAATTATTTCTCCTACATTTGCTGCTATTTCTGCTCTTCTCTTTGGTATAAGACCTACTATTTCTATATTTAAAATAGGTATTTTAATAGGCTCTATTGGTCTAAATATCAGTCTTATAGCAACTACATTCGTAACATAACCTATAAATCCACCAATAACAGCTAATATCAGTATCCTAATTAAATTATCCATTATAAAATTACTCCTTATCAATTGTATATTTGCCAGCTATATTGCATTAATCAAGTAGATATTCTTTATACTTAATAACTCTAGTTATACTATAGCTTTATATACAATTATAAGTCTTTTGTGTCGATTTAAAAAGAATTTTTTTAATTTTATATGGATAGCTTTTATATGCTTAGATTCTAGTTTTCCATAATTATACTAACTTTATTTTCAAAAATTGCTTCTACAGTATCTATAATTTCCTTTGAGCAATTATTATTTAACAAATCCAATATTTCTATTTTTTTGGGACATAGAGTTAATAAGGTACTTATTAAAAAGTCCTCATAATTTAAATTTTCTCTTATTACCATATTTATAATTTCTTCATCATCTATACTGTCTATCTTATTTCCATTTTTATCGTATAAAACAAATGTATTATCTTCCATTATATGAACTTTAAGCAAATCAATCTTTTCTTCTTGAGTATCTATAAAGTATTTTAAAACTCTTATAAATTCATCTTGGTCTTTCTTTATTAAATACTCCTCAACTGCAATATCACCTATAGCAGAAATATATTTCATAAATTCTCTCATTCTAAATCTAATAAAACCTTCTACATTTATAAAATCATTTTCTTCTATATAATTTCTCACCCTAGTAAATACTGTTTCTCTCATAAAAATCTCTTTTTTAGCAAATATGTTCAGTGAATATATGTATATATTATTTTTATCTTCAGGATATGTACGCCCATAGCATTTTAGAATGTATTCTTTCAAAAGTTTCTCTTTCATTATACTTATTATCATACTAGTTATTTCCGTTGATATCTCATCAATATTTAAAGCTCTTTGTTCAGCTTTAGTACCATTAAGTATTTTTTTATTTAACACTTCTTGCTTTGCAGAATCTATCACTACTTCTACAATGTCATTCGTATATATTAATCTATCGTTTACATTATTATTCCTCAAAAATTTCATGGAAGAAATATTATCCTTCTCAACCAAAGTTATCGCTCCTTTCTTGTCATGAGAGGAACTATAGAACCTATATCTAGTAAATTTTCACAGCTAAGTGTAACTATCTCCTTGTTTTTACTTTCTACAAAACTTTTTATACGTTCATAGTCAGGATGTTTTTTAACATCTCCACAAAAAGCTAGTTTATCCTTAGAAATCAACCCTGTACATCCACCTATAAATCCATAATTCATCTCAAATAAATTTATGTGACCTTTTTCTATCAATAAACACTCTATTTCTGTATTCTTCATACTTTTCCAAATACCTTTATCTGATGTTATTATAGACGTTCTATCTACTATACAGATTGAGCATTTAGAATAGCCCTGCTCTATATTTATCTTTTTAAGTTTATTATTTTCAATATAATCTAATATTGCTTTGTCAGTATACTTAAAATTGTGTATAGCATAGTCACCAACTATCGCAATATTGTAAGGTATATCATAAGGGTATCTATTTAATAAATTAGCTTCTCCCTTAATTATATTAAATTTATATCTACTTAATAACTCTTTGTATTGATTATATACATTCGGCGCAACAATTATATCTCCTTTTCCTAAATTACAAATACATATATCCGGGTGATATTTTATGCTTTCATATAATTCTTTACATTCTATTGTTTTTATTATCTCTATATTTCTTAATTTTAATTCATTTTCCATTAGATAACTAATTCTTTTGTCCACCAAAGCTAGACACAAATCGTCATCTAGTATAAATGGTTCTCTTGTAAATTCCATTTTTTACTCCTTTTTCTTTTTTTTGATAAATTTTTTATGTGAATATAAATAAAGTGTGTAGCAGAATTTTTCTGCCCACACACTTATTGTTATAATTTTATATAGTTATTCTAAGCTTAATTAGTATAGCTTTGTACAGTTGGTTCAAATTTAATAAATATATCTTTTTATCACTAATCTAAACTTAAGCAGTATATTCCGTACAGTTAGCACAAATTTAATAAATATATCTTTTTATTGCTAATCTAAACTCAATCAATATATTTTGTACAGTTAGACTAAATTTAATAAATATATCCTTTTATCACCAATCTAAACTTAAGCAGTATATTCCATACTGTTAACACAAATTTAATAAATATATCTTTTTATCACTAATCTAAACTTAATCAATATATTTTGTACAGTTAGCACAAATTTAATAAATATATCTTTTTATTGCTAATCTAAACTTAAGCAATATATTTTTATAATCTTCTACATCAATAATTAATATGTATCTTTCACTTTGTTATACTCTTTTTTTATGTATTCCAAAACATCTGGTGGTATATTTCTACTGCTCTTTGAAGTCAAGCCAAGTTCCCCATCTTTTATTTTAAATTCCATTACTTTACTTCCCTTAAAACCATCTTTTGCAACGTTCTTTATCAGTTCATATACAGGTTGTTCTACATCTTTTATAATTGAACTTATTACATTATCTGGAGCCATATCGTATTGGTCTTTATTAATAGCTATAACTTTACCACCATTTTCTCTTGCTACCTGAATAGCTCTTTTACTATCATCTTCTGTAGCTGAAAATACAACATCTCTATCAGAATCTCTCATTTCCTTTGCAATAGTTCTAGCTGATTCAGGGTTTTCAAATATATTTGAATACTTAACTAGTAACTCAGCATCTTTATTTGAAGTTTTAAGCCCCTTTCTAAATCCAGATTCATACTTATCTCTACTAGAACCCTCAACTCCTCCTATAAAACCGACTTTCCCAGTATCAGTCATTTTACCTGCAATAAGTCCTGCTAAATATCCAGTAACATTATCTTGAAATGATACAGAAATTACATTAGCTGGCTGAACTTTATAAGTATAGTCAACTATTGCAAATTGCTGTTTGGGATATTTAGTAGCAGCTTCTTTAATTGGCTCTGCAAATCTGGCTCCAACTGCTATTATAAAATCTGGTTCATACTTATGCAGTTTTTCTATACTCTCTTTAAAACTTTTAGAAGTCTTTGGTTTTTCAAGTTTTATCCTAACATCAAAATCTTCGTCAGCCCTTTTTAAGGCTGATAGTACATTGTTATTATATGATTCGTTATTTAAGTTTTCGGTATCTAACAATACTCCAATAGTTTTTCTTACATATGAATCATCTTCTGTGTCATCTTCTTTATTCTTACTTTTACTATTTGATTTATCCTTTTCTGCTGAAGTTAGCAAACTTTTAGACTCACTCTGTTTCGATTTAGCACTATCTATATTAGAATTATTCTTATTTACTTTATCAAACCCAAAATCAAAATTACATATAGCTAATATAAAAATTGTAAAAACTACTACAAAGCAAGCCATCAATATCCTTTTTATTTTCACAAAATTCACTCCCTGATTTAGATAGGTCTGACCTACCTCTGCATATGTCTTTCTATATATGTCTATTATAACATCCAATTCACCTCATAACTAAACTCATAAGTATTCTTGGATATTATAGTAGATTATTTATTGTTCTTATTAACATATTCTAACACATCTGGAGGAATATTTTGAGAACTATTTTGGGCAAGTCCAGTACTTCCAGACTTAACTGTGTTTTCTATAACCTTTCCGCCTTTATAATTTCCTTTTACAAAACTTTGTATCAGATTATAAGTAGGATTCTCAAAATCTTTTACAATAGAACTTATAACATTTTCTGGAGCTAACTCATGTTGGTCTTTATTCGTTGCTATAACTTTTTTATTTTTTGCCCTTACTGCATCTATTACAGCTTTTGAATCATCTTCAGTAGTAGAAAAAATAATATCCACTCCATTATCCATCATTTTTTTAGCTATAGATTCTACTGATTTGCTATCTTTAAAAACATCTGCATACTCAACTGAAATATCCTTTATACTACTATTAGAAAATTTAACACCCTCTCTAAAACCTGATTCAAATTTATCTCTACTAGAACTCTTTGTTCCTCCCATAAAACCAACCTTATCGCTTTCAGTCATTTTTCCAGCAATTAATCCAGCTAGGTATCCAGATTTATTATCTTCATAAGAAATTGAAGTTATATTAGAAGGTTGCTTGTCATACTCATAGTCTATAATTGCAAATTGTTGCTTTGGATATTTCTTGGCTACCATCTCCAATGGTTTTGCAAATCTAGCTCCTACAGCTATAATTAAATCGTAATTGTCATTACATAAAATATCTATACTATTAGAAAAAGTTGAGGAATCATCTGATTCCACTTTGTTTGTATCTATATTAAGTTTCTTTTGAGCATTGTTTAATGCTAATAAAGCTGAATTATTCATAGCTTCATTATTTGTTCCTTCAATATCTAGTATCATTGATACAGATTTTTTTGAATTACTTTTATCGCTTATATCACTTTTATTATCTTTGCTAGAGCTAGGATTATTACTTGGGTTATTAGCACACCCAACCAACATTCCAGCTATCATTGCTACAGTTAACATCAATATCAATATTCTTTTGAAACGCATTAAATTTCACTCCTCATACATTTACGATATTTTTATATCCTATTTACTTTTACATCCTATTTATAATTTTTTTATATACAATTTACAAGTACATTTTGAAATTTTTTTAATAAATCTTACTATAAAAAAGTGTGCAATAGATTCTTATCTATTTACACACTTCCCTACAAACTAAATCTAATATATCAACACTTAATTTCATCCAAAATAAATCCAATTTAACATCTCAACAATTAATATTCTATCCTAATTTAATAAAAAAATAAATAATGTCATCCAAAAATATATTATTTATTTTTTAAGCATATGATACCAGTAACACCAGGACCAGCATGTGCACCTATACACACACCAATTTGGAAAAATCTAATTTCTTTAGGTCTTAATTCATCTTGCATAACCTTAGATAATTGTTCTTTTTCCTTAAAATCATCACTATATCCTATATACACAATTTGGTCTGATAAATCATCACCACAATTTGATTTTATCAATTCCATCATCTTAGAAATTACATTCTTCTTTCCTCTTACTTGAGATATTTGCGAAACTAATCCATCTCTTATTTCAAGAATCGGTTTTATATTTAATATACTTCCTATTGCTGCCTTAGTAGATGATATTCTACCTCCCTTTTGTAAATATTCCAATGTATCTACTGAAAATATAACAAAAGCCTTCTCTTTTAATTCATCCAAAACAGGCAATATTTCAGCAACAGACTTTCCTTCACTTGCAAGTTCTCCTGCTTTTATTACAAGTAAACCAGTTCCCATACAAAGCAAGTTAGAGTCATATGTATATATTTTACCATCTACATCATTCTTTGCCATTACAGCACTTTGATACGTACCTGTAGCTGTGGCAGACCCTGCTATATAAAGTATCTCTCTATCCTCATTTGTATATTTCTCAAAAATTTCCTTAAATTGGGCATAAGTAGCTTGAGAAGTTTTTGGATATACATTTTCTTCTCTAAGCCTTTTATAAAATTCATCTCCAGATATATCAATTCTATCCTTGTATTCTCTTTCCTCCAGTATAACTGTTAATGAAACTATATCTATATCATATTTATCTAACAAATCTTTTGGCACGTCCGATAAACTGTCACAGATTATCTTTAGATTTTTCATTAAGTATGCTCCTTTCTCATTTAGGCTTGTTGAAACTACCTCATATTTGGGTATCCTATTTGTCTTAAAGCCTCGTACACTACAATAGCAACTGAATTTGATAAATTTAATGACCTAGCTTTTTCAACATCCAACATAGGCACTCTAATACAAGTATCCATATTTGCTTTCAACAAAGGTTCTGGTAATCCCTTTGTTTCTTTCCCAAATACTATAAAACAATTTTCTTCATATTTCACATCTGAATGTGACTGTTTAGCCTTTGTTGTAGAAAAAAAGTATTTACTATTTGGATACTTTTCTTGTAATTCTTCAAAGCTATCGTAATATTGTATATCAGCTATATCCCAATAGTCAAGCCCACATCTTTTTAGGTGTTTATCATCCAATGAAAAACCCAGTGGTTTTACTAAATGTAAAGTTGAACCTGTTGCTGCACAGGTTCTTATTATATTTCCTGTATTTTGAGGTATTTCTGGTTCTACTAATACTATATTTAATGACATTTTAATCCTCCCTAAGTATCGCTTTTATTTATCAAATTTTATTTTATAAACAGAATAACAATAATATTATACTATTATATAAAAT
>OBXC01001437.1_pt1 | contig 11508 bp, 11 predicted proteins | sample 1538111 | NCBI WGS metagenome assembly OBXC01 (sample SAMEA2580137, study PRJEB22360) | human gut metagenome | biome: human gut; feature: human-associated habitat; material: faeces | place: Denmark | collected 2008/2010 | reverse complement strand
CTAAACCCGAAAAAAATACATGACTAAACACGAAACACCGACTTGACGAAATACACATCGGTAGATGGTCTCCGGGCACACGCGCATGAGCGCATCGTCCGGCCACAGGACGCGCAGCCTGCCGCTGATGAGCAGCGGCGACCAGCCGCGGCCCAGCCATTCGGCCACCTGCGCCCACAGGCGGTCGTGCGACAGCCGGTAGGGCTTTCGTGGCTTGGATCTCCTGCGGTCGGCCTTGCGCTGCGCGGGCCCGGCAATGTAGTAGCGGCCGGTCCATGGCCCCGCCTTCAGTCTTTTCGGCCGGTACGGGCGGTACGACTCGTTCTCGTTGGACGGGAACCATGTGTTGCGCTTGATCTCCCGGCTGATGCTGGACGGGCTGCGGCCCAGCATCGCGCCGATCCCGCGTATGCTGGCGCCGTTGCCTACCTCGATCTGGATGACCTGGCGTTCCTCTTCCGACAGGTGCGAATATACTTCTCCCATAGGTGCGACATCCCTTCGGACTGGTTTTCTAGGCAATTTCCAATCTAACGGGTGTTGCACTTTCATTTAGACAACGGGAACCGGCATACGGCCATTAGCCGTTCTATACTTAAAGAGACGGCGAATCCAACGAGGGCTTCGCGTCAGAGAAAGGGGAAATTCCGATGAAACCGCGACGGCGGCGTATCGCCGCAATGGTAACTAGTTTAGCAGCAGCGCTGGTTATGTCACTCTCATGCGTGACGACTGCATCCGCATCTTCTGTATATCTTTCTGTGCCAATTTACGTACAGGAACAAAGTAACTGGTGCTGGGCCGCGACATCGAAAAGCGTATCCGTATATCTGGGAGGCAGCAATTCTTCCCAATGCCAGTATGTGAAATGGGGGAAGAACTCGTCTTCTTGCGCCAATGTAACCGGAGATTTATCGACTGACGTGAGGCGCGCCTTGTCAAGTGCGGGCATCCGCAACACAGGTTCGATGATAAATAGTGCCGCAAGCACTGCAACCATCAGCGGGCAAATTAACAATAGCAAACCGTTGATGGTACGTTGGGGCTGGGATAGCGGCGGTGGCCATATGCTTGTGATAAGGGGATATACCTCTGATCCGGGCTATCTTGTTGTCTCTTACATCGATCCGTTGCAGTCGTATTACAGCAGTGGAACTTACGACTGGATGAAAAGCGGAAGTGGTCATACATGGACGCACACACGATATGGCTTTAGCCGATAAAGGGGGAACAAATGAGTACATTCTATAATGTTCGTAAATCCCTGATTCAGGCGTTCCGTATATTATTCGCGGCGATGTTATTTGTCGTTGCTATAGGAACGGTCTGCCCTGATATCGCTCGCGCGGAGAATCTGCCCGAGAGCACGCAAATCAACGAGTTCGCTCAAAGCGACGAGGCGAGGACCCAAACGCTGGCGCTTATGGAAGCTGTCCAGAACGACGGAAGCCCTGAAGCATCCACGCAGATTGCAATAGGTTATGCCGATAAAGTGCATTATCTACGCTATGACGATTCAGGTGCCATAACGAACACAATCACGGACCCGCAGGATTACGACTGGGTGGCACCCGTTGAGGTTGAAGGTAGATTAGTGGGAAGGATCACGATCTGGGACAACAACGGAAGTCTGGAAGTGGGGAATTTTTCTCCCGATATAGAAGAGGCGTCCCTGCTCGATGATGATGACAGCACCACTCTCATCAGCGATGGCTTCTCCCGTGCGTATTATTCGATGGAAAACAGCAGAATCTCACCTCTCAACGAAGCTGCACGCGCTATTGTCCCCGAGTCTGTACAAGTGGAGCAGGGAGACATCGCGATCCGTAAGAACGCGCCATCTGGGTTTGACGATTCAGCCGGCGGCGGATCTATCGGCGTCGTGTCTTCCGACACCGCAATGGGCACGGATTCTTCCATGAACATATTCATGTTGATGGCTGTGTTCATTGTCGTGACAGCAGTTCTCGCCCTTATGTGCAGGATTCTGTGGCGCGGTCCGAACCGGCGGAACGATCGATGAGGAAGAGACAACCATTGTTTTCCGGCCTGTGTCTGGCGGTATTTGCGCTCATGTCGGGTTGTACCGGAGCACCGGTTCAAAGCGACGATGCCGGCGCTCATCTCGAATTTCGCGCCTATGCGGAGTCGGGGACCGTCAGGATTGAGTCGCAGAGCGAGACGGTTCTCGAAACCCGAATCAAAGGGGACTGGTTGAAAGTCGCTCCGGACGATTGGCTTGAGAACGACAGGCCGCTCACCTTCACGGTTGAACGTGATTCCGGCGGAGTGGAAGACAACGTCTCCTGCGAAATCATATTCAGTGGCCACACGATTGACGAACGACGAGTCACCGGCCCCGAAACATCGGCCACATGCCAGTATGACACATGGCGGGATGCGATTGACTACTGAAAATATTCTTAGCTGAAAGCCCGTCCGGGCGTGGAAGCTCGGACGGGCCGTGGTGCCGTTATTGGCGGCTGTGTGCGCTGATCGCGTATGCCGTGAGTGACAGCACCGCGATGTCGGCCGCGATGGGATGCATCGCGGGAGCGAGGCTGATGACGATGACCGCCATCAGCCAGACCACGAGGCCGCCGCGCGGCCCCTTTTCTGGTTTGCGCATGGCGCAATCCTTTCAGTAAGCCGCGCCGCGACTGGCGCGGCAGCGTCGTCCGGCGGTTGCCGGACGGTCGTTCTGGTCCCTGCAACAAGACCTTCTCGACATGAACGATGGTATCGGCTAACATGGAAGTGCCGGTTCGAGGCACTGCAAACTTCCTCCCATTCCAAGGCGGTGCGCAACGACTTCTTCGGGAGGATGGCCGAGACCGGTGGGTGGCCCTGATTCCACCCCCTTTCAGTAAGCGTTGGGCCGGTGTCTTCGGGCACCGGCCCTTTGCGTTGCCCGCGTTCGGGCACGCGCCTGTCCGGGACGTCGATGTCTGTTCTAGGATTCTGCGGCTATTCGTGCAGCATTCTCGCTATGGCTTGGTTGATGGTCTCGCCCATTTTCATGCCGTTGTCCGCGCAGTATCGTTTGAGTTCGGCTTTGAGGTCCGCGTCCATCTGGAACGTGGTCATGACCTTGCGGACGGTTTCGCCGTCGCCGCGGCCGGTGTTGTCCTGCACGTCCATGAGCTTGGTCACGGGTTTTCCTTCGAGTTCTCGGCGTGGCTGCATGCTCATGGTGAGTCGTCCCGAGGCCTTCTTCATCGCAGTTCCCCTCTCAGTTCGTTCCACACGTCCTCGTATCCGTTGAGGTTGCTTCTGAATGTGTGGCCGAAATCGGCCTTGAAGTCCTCGCGCAGCGGGATCTCCGTATCGAAGATGCCGGCACCGTATTCCTCGACGGCGGTCCTGAACGCGCGCAGGGCGTTGGTGCCCTTGCGGGCCATGACGATGAGCACGGCGTAGTCCTTGCCGGCGTCCTGGCATTGGGCGGCGGTGAGCATGGTCTGCTGCAGGTCGATGGGCGAGGACAGGGTGGGGATGACCACGAAGTCCGCGGTCTTGATGGCCTCGTCCACGACGGACCCGTTCGGCGGGGTGTCGATGACGATCAGTTCGCCGTTGCGGTCCGGGCGGCGTTCGCGCATGCGCCGTATCTCGGCCTGGTTCCTCGACACGACGGGGAAGGGGAGCGGGTCGTCCGCGTCCTCGGCGGCCTGTGCCCACAGCGTGGCGCTGCCTTGCGGGTCGGTGTCCACGACCGTCACGCTCAGTCCGGATCTTTGGGCCGCGGTGGCTATCGCCAGCGAGCTGGTGGTCTTGCCGACCCCGCCCTTGATGTTGATCACGCCGATGATCATCCTGCCTCCATGTTATTAAATATTTATTTTTATTTATTTATTTATTGTAGCGTGGCCGATGGTCTTCGACCCCGGGGTCAGATGCCGGCACCGTAGCCTGCGCCGTGGCCCGCTCCCGCCGACCATGTCGGCGTCGCCTGGAAGGGGTCTGCATCATACGAGATCGAGGGCTGGGAGTCGTCGTAGCCGAGCAGGTGTTCGGTCTCGCGTTCGCGGAGCATGGCGGTGTAGTCGGCCCATCCGGGTCGGTGGCCGAGGGCCCGTTCGAGTTCGGCCAGGTCGTTCGTGATCTGCTCGCCGCGCGGGGCGTCCTGCCATGCCTGGTCGATGGCGGTTCTGTCGTGTTCGCGCACTTCGAGGCTCTTCCTGAGCTTCCGGGTCGCCTGGTCGATCTGGCGTGGGGTCATGGTGCGGAGCTGGTCCCGGTCCAGGCGTTGGTAGGCGGCGGTCTCGACCAGGGTGCCGAGCACGGCGTCGTCGCGGTATCGTATGTCCTCCGGTTCCTTGAAGTACGGTTCGAATTCGTCGCGGTAGTTGAACTGGTCGTTCCGCAGCACCGGCATGGCCCATCCGCCCCAGTTCGGATGTTCCTCCCGGAATCCGGTCAGCTCGTTCCAGAACCCGCGGCCCCAACCCTCTTCGAGCCGGCCGAGGACGGAGTTGTACTCATCGATCGCGTCGGGTCTGCGCATGTCGCGCAACGCGACCAAACGAGCCCGGTCGTCCAGGGTCTCCGCCTGCCGTATGTCCGCCATGCTCCGGCGGTCCGCGTTGGTCCGTAGGACCTCCTCGTATTCGTTGCCGAGCTCTTGGACACGGGCGCGCAGACGCTCCGGCGCACTGATCTCCGGATCACGTTCCCGCTCGTGTTCGAGGTCACGCATCCGATCGCGCAGATCGGTCACGGCCGGCGTCTCCTCGGCCCTGGCCCGGGCCAGGGCGGCGCGAAGCTCATGGCTGCTCCGGTATTCGCCGTAGCCGATGTGCCACCGGTCCTCGAACTCCGCCCGTGCGGCCTGGTATCGCATCAGCGACTGGTTCGCGCGTTCGGTGGCCTCTCCGGCCAGTCGGCGTCGGCCCATCACGAAGCTCCTGTATCCCGGTTCGTTCCGGTCGGTCAGGCGGAGCCTTTCGGTCTCGTCCTCGTGATGGCGTTCCAGCAGCCGGTGCACGTCCCGCCAGTCGTCCGCCATGTCCCGTTCAAGCCTTGCGGTCTCGGCGTCAAGCGCCGCGCCGCATTCGTCGGATAGTTCGCGCAGGCGGTCCCGGTAATCGTCCGCGACGTGTTCGGCCCGGCTCCGCGCCGTATCGTACTGATCCCGCATGTCGCGGATGCGTTCGGACAGTTCGCCGGCGCGACGCTGCTCCCGTTCGATCTCCGCATGGAGCTCCGGCAACGGCTCCGACGCCCATACCCTTCGATCGGCGCCCTGCAGGAGGCCGGTCTTCCGTTCTTGCAGCCATCGGTCGAGGTCACGCAGTTCGGACGACTCCTCGGCGTTCAGGCCGGCGTCGACGGGTTCGGCCATCTGCTCGATCTGCTCGCGGAGGCTGTTCTCGGCGGCTTCGAGCCCCTTGTCTCCCTTGTCCCTGGCGATGATGCGGGTCAGGGTGTCGAGGGCGTCCTCGTCGCCGCCCGCGGTCATGAACACCTGGTTGCCGGTCTTACCGCGGGTCAGGGCCACATAGGCGTCGGCACCGGACGCGCCCTCGGCGGCGTAGAAGATCGCGTGCCCGCTCGTGACGCCCTGGGCGCCGTAGGTGGTGCTCGCGTAGCCGAGCTGCACGGCCTCGGCCACGTATTCGGCGGGGAGCCTGTAGGTGCGTTTCCCGTCCCCGACGAGCATCCCCGACCGTTCGTCGATCCCGAGCACGGCGAACGTCTGCCGGTTCGCCACGCCTATATGGTTGTCGTTCCTGCGGGTCATGACGATGTCGCCCACATGGATCTCCTGGCCGTCGATCATGGAGGCGCAACGCTCGTCGCCCAACTGGCCGGCGTCGAGCCTCAACCGTTGGATCGCCCGGTTGACCTCGGCGGCCTGCCGGTTCGTGACGGTGCTGATCGTGGTGTCCGGGTGCTCCATCCACGCGGCGGCTATCGCGTTCACGGTCGCCTCGTCGCTGTCCCAATGCCGGACCATGCCGCGATCGAACAGTTCGCCGGCCAACCGTTCGGCGTTGGCGGGCGTCCGTTCGCGCAGACGGATGGTGTAGGCCGCGTAGTCGGGGTCCTTGAACCGGTGCACGTCGCGCATGGCCACCACGTTGCCCGTGTACCGTTCGGCCAGTTGCATGACGCCGCCGCGGCCCACGGCATTCAGTTGCATGGTGTCGCCCACCAGCGTCAGTCTCGCCCCGGTCTCGTCGGCCACGCGCAGCAGCGCAAGCGCCTGGTCCTGGTCCATCATGCCGGCCTCGTCCACGACCAGGAACGTGTCACGGTCCAGCCGGTACTCGTCGGGCACGCCCCGGTAGGTGTTGCCGCGATGGTCGGACTGCCCCTCGGCCACGCGATACCAGGGGTGTTCGGGATCGGTCTCGTCGTTCCGCCAGCCGTATGCCTCCAGCAGACGCATCAGGGTCCCCGTCCCGGTGCCGACCTCCTCGCCCGCGACCAGCGCCGCCTTCTGGGTCGGCGTGGCGATGACCAGCCGTTTGCCGTTCTCCCGGCAATAGTCGTTGACCGCGTTGAGCATGTGGGTCTTGCCCGCGCCGGCCGCGCCCTCGACCACGGCGAGGGGATCGCCCTTGCAGATCGTTTCGACGGCCTCGCGTTGTCCGGCGTCCAGCGTGTACCGTTCCGCGAGATCGTCCAGACGCGGGTTCGCGGTCTCCTCGACGCCGCGGGCGGCCAGACGGCCCTTGAGCTCGTCCTCGCACTCGACCACGGCCCGGCACGTCAGCGACTTCACCCAACCGGCCCTCGCCCGCGGGTCCTCGCTCAGCATGACGCACAGTTCCCGGGCCCGGTCGCGTATCCCCTCGGCCAGGGCCTGCAGCTCGTCGCGCGTTCCCGTCGCCCCGGTCAGGCGCACCTGGTCGTAGGCGGCGACCTCCAGCTGTTCCAGGCTCCACGCGCTGTTCATCTCGCGCAACGCGGCGACGGCCGCCACGGCGCACCGCCGCACCGCGTCGGCACCGAACCCGACGGCCCGTGGCCGCGGATCCGCCGCCGCGCCGGCAAGCATGGCGGGGATGTCGTAGCCAGCGGCGCGCAGCTCCTCGTTCCACGCCCCGTAGTCCACGCGCGTGTTCCACCGCCCCTTGGCCTGCCTCGTGTCGGCCCATGCCTGGAGGCGCAGACGCATCAGGGTCCGCTCGTCGGGCTCCGCCACCGTCCCGTAGCCGACCATGCCCACGACATCGCCGGTCCCCGGATCACGCACCCGGCGCATGCCGTCCGCATGCGCGGCCCTCCACTCGTCCACCAGCTCGGCCATACGCGCATTGATCGCGTCCCGGCGTTTGCTGAACACGTCCGAAGCATTCCCAAGCTCCGGCACACGCCCCTGCATGTCCAGCGTCATGCCGTGCGCGGCCATCGCGTCGCACAGGCCGGCGTCCCCGTACACCGTGGTCTCGTACACGGAACGGATGTTCTCGTACATGCCGAACAGTCGGCTGCTGTCGATGCTGTACCATTCATCGCCGACCCGCACCCGGTTGATCAGCTCCAGGTGGCGGTGCAGCTCGGGGTCGCCGGCACGGCTGGTGAAATGGGTCGCGGACACGAACATCACCTCGTCCGGCCGCACCCACCGCCGCCTGCCGTCCCCGCAGCGCAGACGCACCGTCAGCCGTTCGGCCAGGAACCTCCTGACCGCCTCCTCGCCACGCGCCTGGGCCTTCATGCGGGCCTCGCGCACGTCCCCGTACACGACCGACGCCACGTCCAGATCCTTACTGTCGTTCAAAGGGATCTCATAGGCGCGCACGTTCCCCGCACGGAACGACTTCAACAGCTCCCCGCTGTCCGGGTCGCGCCCGTCCAGCAGCATCTCCAAACCGCCGTCACGCAACCGCTTCGAGGAACATTTCGTGCCATCCGCGTAACGATGGAAGCGCAGACCGTCAGAATGCTCGCCAAGGTACGCTTCGAGGCCCTGTCCGGTCTGATTGCAGCCTTTCAGGTACTCCTCCAGGGAACGCCCCCCGGTGGTGACCTTGACGATATGCCCACGCATGACACCAATTCTACCCCGTTATCACGTTGGATACCGGCTTGCCCACGCAGTGGGCATAAGTACCTTGCTATTGATTAATGATTGGAGTTTTGTGGGTGAGGTATCGGGTCGGATGATGCTGCTGGAATATGGTGGGTCGTATGGATATGCGTATTGGGGTTGGTGATGGCGTGGGGGATACGGGCGGTTGATGTGTGATCATGCGGCGGATCGGCTGGCGGATGGATAGAATTGGATACGCATCGGGCATTGCATATGGAAAGGACGCATACCAATGGATGACACGATGTACGACATGCAGGGCAGCCTGCCGGAGGATGGCGCGGGTCAGGCTCCGGTGAAGCGCAGGCCGGTCCGCCCGGCCGAGCTGCGCCTGGACGACTCCAAGGAGAACCTCGGCCTCGAACGGGTCGATTACGGCTACCTCTCCCCATACCTCGAAACCCAGGAGACGCCCGCGGACAGGGTCGCGCGCCGGCTGATAGCCACCCCGTCGATGCACAGCCACAGGGACGACCCCCAATGGTGGAGCCTCCCGGTCGGCCACATCGGCAGGATCAAGGCGCAGAAGACCGCCGCACGATGGTCCAGGGCACGCACGCTCGACGGCAGAACGGTCAAATTCTCCGCCGTCGCGTTCCCGATCCGTGACAGCGACAAGAACCTCTGGGGCGTCGCCATCAGCTACGACCCCGCCGACCAACCGGCCACCGAACCGCACGAGCCGACAGCCGATCACCCCACATTCGACACCGGACATTGACCGGGAGTACGGGCGGGCACTGCAAGGGGATGCGTCTGGCGGACGTGTCCCCTTGCCCGGCTAGCCGAGGGCACATACCTACCTAAAGCCCTTGACTTGCTTAGGGTCGCCTCATGATCCTCAACGTATCCTCGACCAACAGAGTAGCCGCCGCGATGTAGATCGCCCATCGCCAGTGGACGCCGATACCGACTAGCGCGGACGTACGTTCGATAAGGTTCCAAAACGGCGCAATCATTTCCATGACGGCGTCTATGCAGATAGCAAAGTTCCGTTGAAATTCCAACGATTTAACAGTGCGTTCCGTATATCTAGAACCGCCGCTCAATCCTATTCCTGCAAGGACTGGGGTCACAGCGCGTACCTAAAGCCCCTCGAATGGTGGCTAAAGCCCACGACGCATGACGGAAACCTACCTAAAGCCCCTCAGATGGCCGAAACGTCTCACGGTGGCTAAAGCCCACGTGAGTTATCCACATCCGGCAGAGGTCCTTTCAAAATTCGCTCTCTAAGTATCTGTATATCTGTATATCTGGGACCCCCGCTCAGCCCTACTGCCACAAGGGCTAAGGACACATTGCGGTGGCTAAAGCCCCTCAAATGGTGGCTAAAGCCCCTCAAATGGTGGCTAAAGCCCCTCGCGGTGGCTAAAGTACACGCTCATTGGTGGCTAAAGTACACGCAGTTATCCACCGAACGTACCTAAAGTACACGCATGTCGGTGGCTAAAGTACACACCTGCCCTGCTAGCATGGTGGCTAAAGTACACACCGAAATTTGGTATAAAAATGCCCCCGCGAGGCTGGCACCTCCGAAGGCATGGCAACCACGTTAACTAGGAGCGTGATTAGCAATGGTCGATGATACCCGTTCCGGGGAACTGACTCTCCCGGAGGACGAACCGTGGATGTCACACGGCTTCATTTCCAAGATCGCCGCGCAGGTCTCCCTGCCCTACAGGAGGCCCAAGGACAACGCCAGAGAGATAGTCCGGCGTAATGGCAATCTGGTGGTTCGGTTCATCAGTGGCGAGGATTGTCTGCCTTACGGTAAGTATCCGCGCCTATTCGAGCTGTGGGCGTGCACGATGATCAAGACGAGTAACCCGTGCTTCGACCCGGAAACGAACGTATTACATCTGGGCACCACGTTCCGCGAGTTCCTGCGCATGATTGACGTGCAGGTCGGCGGACGGCAGCTTAAATCCATCAAACCCCAACTGGAGCGTTTGTTCGCCTGTTCCTACCACATCTCCAACAACACCGAGAACGAGACGAACATGCGCAACTTCGTCGTCGCCGAGAAATCACGCATCGATTGGCTGCGGAATGAACCGCAGTCCCACGGCCTGTTCGAGAACTGGGTGCAGCTGAGCCAAGGCTACGTGGATATGCTGCGCGACCATCCGGTGCCGGTCGACCTCAAGGTGATAGCCAGGCTCCGCAAACCGATGGCGATCGACGTGTACTGGTGGCTGACCAAGCGCGTCTACAACCTGCACGAGCCGGTCACGATCGCATGGCAGCAGCTCTACCAGCAGTTCGGCAGCGACTCAGAGCTGAAGGAGTTTAAGCGGAAGTTCAAGCTTGCTGTGGCCGAGGTCGTGGAGGTGTACCCGTGCAGGCTCACGTTGGGGCCGCAGCGGGTGACGGTGTTCCCGAACCGGACGAGCGTGCCCACGGTGACGCAGACGCGGGCCATCGAACGCAGCCGTGAGGACGACACCAAGCGGAGCGAGAGGGAGCGGAGGAACGCCGAACGCGCCGAGGAACGGCGTGCGAGGGCAGAGTCCCGTGCCGAGGAGCAACGGCAGCGCGAGGAGATCCAGCGGCGGGTGTCCGAGGAACGCAAGCGGCATGGCGGCAGCATGTTCGCCGGCTCCGCCGGCTATGTGGAAGGGGAACCGGATGAGACAGGGGCAGAGGATGACGTCTGGCATGATCCCGACGAGATGACGCTGTTCTGACTGGAGGTATTCATGAATTATTGCTCTGGCGTATAAAAAAGCAAATTCAAACGAAGAAACCCCGATGTCTATTTAGAAGTGCAACACCCTTGTTGGTCCTGTAATTCTAACAGTTCGTCGGCGAACGCCTCGGCGGGCGTGCGGTAGCCGAGCACGCGCATGGGGCGGTTGTTGATCTCGTCGACGATCTCCCTGACCTCCTTTGCCATGTCCATCCGGATCTCGCAGCGTTTGGGCAGATACCGGCGGATCATGCCGTTGCGGTTCTCGTTGCTTCCCCGCTGCCAGCTGGAGTACGGGTCGGCGAAGTACGTGGCCATGCCCAGCCCGTCGCGCAGCCTTTCGTGGTGGGCGAACTCGGTGCCGTTGTCGTGCGTGACGCTGACGCGCGCGCCGGCCGGCAGCGGCGAGAACATGTCCAGCTGCGCCCCGACGCTCTCGCCGGCGGTCTTGTCCGGAACGATGCGGGCCATGAGGAACCTGGTCCTCCTCTCCACCTCGGTGTGCAGGTTGCATCCCACTCCGATGACGCTGTCGGCCTCCCAATGGCCGAACGCGCTCCTGCCGTCGGCCTCCGGCGGGCGTTCGGAGATGGGCACTCGGCCGGGGATCGGGAAGCGCGACGTCCTCCTGCCGCCGTGCCTGCGGCGCCGCCTGTGCCCTCGCGGCAGGCACCGCGCCCAGCGTTCCCGAAGCGGCCTGCTGGAGTAGACCCATCGGTATGTTTGTGTTCAATTAGTTGTTGCGGGTTTAGTCACGATGATTTTTCGGGTTTAG
>OBXC01001436.1_pt1 | contig 11522 bp, 10 predicted proteins | sample 1538111 | NCBI WGS metagenome assembly OBXC01 (sample SAMEA2580137, study PRJEB22360) | human gut metagenome | biome: human gut; feature: human-associated habitat; material: faeces | place: Denmark | collected 2008/2010 | reverse complement strand
TCATAAGCGGTTCTTGATGACAAACCCAACCAGGATTCCCCCTGCCACAATCATGGCATAATCCACCGCCGGATTCCTCTTCTTCATGTCTCCCCGTCCTTTCCCCAGCCCATGCCCCATGTACCGGAGCCGGCCTGCGCTGTCTGCAGCCACACACACTTCATCCCTCCGGCACATTTTACGCTATACTAAAGTATGTGCCTTCCCTCTCCATTCCATACGCTTATACGCGCTCAATGGTCTTATCCGTAATACGAATCTTACCTTCCTTTAAAAGCCTGCCCACGGCCCGCTTAAAGGCATTTTTGCTCATGCTGAACTCACGCATGATTACCTCCGGCTTTGCCTTGTCATTAAAGGGAAGCACACCGTCGAATTCGTCCATGACCTTTAATACCTTCTCTGCGTCAGTCCCCATCTGCACATAGGACTTTTCCCTGACGCACAAATCCAGCTTTCCGTCCTCGCGCACCCTGGTAACCCTGGCCTGGACCGTATCCCCCTCCCTGAACCTGCCGTAAAGCTCCTTTTTGGGAATGAGTCCGTAATATTTGTGGTCCACCGCCACAAAGGCGCCTATGGTTTCATTGATTTCATAGATGGTACCCGTAACCCAGTCCTCTGCCTTATAGGGCGACTGGTTGCTCATATGGGAATAGACGCGCATGGTAGCTGCCAGACGTCTGCTCTTATCCACATACAGGGTGACAAGGCACTGCTCCCCTTTTCTCACCGGGTGGGTCTGCTCTTTAAACGGAAGAAGAAGGTCCTTCTCCAGTCCCATATCCAGAAAAGCCCCTATTTTAGCCACATCCTTGACCTCCAGCTTCGCTGTCTCGCCCACCTGAAGTTTGGGCTTTCCCGTGGTGGCAATCAGGCGGTCCGATGAATCTTTGTAGATGAACACCTCTACCTTGTCCCCGATCCCGGCTCCCTCCGGCACCTGCTTCTTTGGGAGAAGAACAGCTGCCTCATCCCCCTCCTTCTCAGCCAGATATACTCCGAATTCTTTTGTTCTTATTATTACAAGCTCCTGCACTTTACCTAATTCAATCATCTCAATCTTCCTCCTGTCCTTTTGTTCTCAGCCATACCACAGCGCAGATTTCTCCTGTACTGCCCTCAAGGACCACTGTCCACTCCCTATCCCGGGCCACGCTTACCCGCGGAGTCAGGACATCTCCCAATACAGCCGCCTTTTTGTAATCAGCCCGTATCTCTTTTATCACAAGCCCTTCCGGTATGGCCTCCCTGGCCATCTCCACATACTGGGCGTTATTCACATGGTGGTTTGTGTCAATGTGGTGTCTGGCAACCACAATAGGCTCACCCGCCCTGCAGTCTTCAGGCACCGGTATCTTTCTGGGGCAGGGGCTTAATACCAGCCTTGGCTCCGGCTCGCCGTAAGGAGCCGTATCTCCGGGCTGCACCCGGATCGGAATGTTCTTATCCGTATCGTAGAGGAACCACATGGATTCAGCCCTGACCACATCCGTCCCCTCCCCGTCCCGCAGAACGAAGTTACGGTAGCCGTATATCCCCTTTGACGCACAATGCCAAGTTCCAACCACCAGCTTCTCCCCCAGTCCGGGATACCGGTCTATCATAATCTGCCAGGATGACAAAAGCCAAGCTTTATGGCTGGCTTCCAGATACCCCACTCCCACACCGCAGTCCTCTGACTGAAATGTGCTGCAATCCTGCATATAATTGATGATACCTGAAACCGACAGGCACCCTCCTTCGTCCGTTTCGCTGTAACGGACCCTGCTGCTAAATGTATACATATCTACCTCATTCTTCCGTGACCAGGACGCAGCTTTTACTGCCGGCGCTTCCATGTCCCGCCCCGGTATTACGCCCTTCATTGTATCATAAATTCCCTTGGGTATACAAGCAAAATCCCACAGACTTTCATCTGTGGGACTAATAACTGGGCTACAAGGATTCGAACCTTGAAATGACGGAGTCAGAGTCCGTTGCCTTACCATTTGGCGATAGCCCATTATTCAGTTCAATATTCTAACACAACTTTTGCTATATTACAATATCTATTCTATCATTTCCATAAATTGTTTCCATAAATTTAATTTTTACATAGTAAAAATATGCACATCCGTGAGAGCAGATTCCGAAGAACCTGCCCTGCCATAATCCTCCATTCTGCGGGAAAATCAACTGCATGGGGAACGAATTCCCCATACATTGTTCCCGGCCTTCCTAATAATGTCCGCCGTCTTTTCTGTTCTCATCCAGATCGAAGCGCACCTCATCAAAGTATATCTTTGTCTGGCCCCAGTGTTCCTTCTCCGGCCAGGCAAAGGGGTGCAGATGTTTTGCCCGCTTTGCTGTTTCCAGAGCTTCCTCTTCTGCCTTCAGAAGGATCTCCCTCTCATTGATTCCCACGGCCTTGCCGTCCCTCAGCCGGATCTCACCATCCACCACCACAAGGTCCACATCGGAGGGGTGTCCGTTTCCAATCAGGGTTTCTATCAGGTTAATTCTCGGCATAAGGCGGGGATTCATCAGATCGATTGCTATAATATCCGCTCTTTTCCCTGTTTCAAGGGAACCAATCTCCTCATCCAGTCCCACACACCTTGCAGCGTCAATGGTGGTCATCTCCAGCACCTTCTCCGCCGGCAGATAGTAATCATCATTCATGGCGCGGCGGAAGATCATCTGCGCCCGTTTCATGGCGTCGAACATGTCAAAACCGGATGTAAGCATGGAACCGTCCGTTGTCAGGGCCACCGTCACTCCTAATTCCAGCAGCTCAATCACCGGTGTCCTGTTTACCAACTGGCGCATTCCCGGCGCCACGCTGATATGGGTATCTGTCTTCTGTATGATGAGCGCTTCATCAAACGAGAGGCCCGTACAGTGCTGCAGATGGACATCCGGGCCCAGGAGGGCATTTTCTTTATCCTGGTAAGCCAGATGGACCATACCCCCAAAGGCATCTGTATGAATACGGGTATTGTATTTTTCCGCAATTCTCCTCATATCCCTGGCCTGTTTCAGGTCATGCTCTGTAAGCTTCACGCAGCGGTCCGCAGAAGTGGGGGCAGAGGGATCCACGGAGGTGACTGCCCCAAAGGGTGCAACGTAAGCCCTGGTCCGGTCGTTGTTGGCATGATTCAGCTCCGACACAACTGTCTCCAGGCTCTCTAACACAGTCTCATAGCTAACCTGGGACATATGCCTCTCTCCGTCCTCCGTATAGCGGCTGAACCGGTGAGGCCACGGCACATGGCAGGGTCCTGTGCAGACAATATCCTTAACCCCCACCTCTGCGTATGCCCTGGCATTGTTAAAGGCGGGAACAGGGGAGTCACAGCGCGGCTGGGAGCCCAGCACGCATACGCCGGTGGTGACTCCGGCATGGAGGCGTTCCAGGGCTGAAAGCCGGCCTTCATTGTACCAGAAGCCGTCAGTAATATAGTTTTTATATGTGTGGGTCATCACAGGCATCCAGTAGCTTGTAAGATCCACAATGGACTTAAAGGCGCTGTGTCCCCCATGGCCATGGGCATCCACAAACCCCGGCATGACCACATGGTCTTTACAGTCCAGCACCTCCTTTGCTTCAAATTGCTCCGCTTCCATGCTATCCCCCACAAAAGCTATCCTGCCATCTTTTACTCCTACAGCCCCATTCTCAATCACACGCCGTTTCTCGTCCATTGTAATGACTACAGCATTGGTGAGCAGCAAATCGTACATATGTATCCTCCTTAATCCTGACCTTTCTTACAGAACAGTCCTTCTTATTTATGAATGGGAAATGACGGTCTAAACAGCTCATCCTCAGACAGATGGCGGTAGTCCCTCTCCATATATCCCATCCTCATCTTGTCATAATACTTCTGCCCCTTTGCCTTTATCTCCTCCAGGTCCACACCTTCAATGGTCCTGTCCTTCATGACGGTCTTTCCGTTAATAACGGACATCTTCACGTCACGGCCGCAGCCGCACATAAAAATCGTGCGGATGGGATCATCCACTGCTCCCATATGGAAATCCTCCAAATCCACAGCTATCATGTCAGCCTTTGCACCGGGAGCCAGACGGCCCAGGTCCTCTCTCCCCAAAAGAGCGGAGCCTCCAAGGGTTACTGCCCTGTACACGTCAGCCATGGCAGAGCCTTCCACCTTGTTCTCCGCCATCTGTGAGAACCAGGAAGCAATGCGGATATTCTGGAAAAAATCAGGTGGAAATGTATCTGTTCCCACTGCCACATTGATATTCCTGGCGCGGTATTTTGCAAAGGAATCCTGGTAATGCCCGCTTCTCCCTATTATAACCGGGCAGAATATGGCAGTGGTACCTGTATTGGAAAGAATTGACAGATCGTCCCCTTCATCCTCCACCCACCTGGTACCTTTTACGATATAGCAGTGGGGAATTCCCACGTTCTTTCCGAGAAATCCAATGCTCTCCAGATATTCTACCGGGCTTTTGCCTGTCCGCTCCTTTATGAAGCGGTATTCAAACAGTCCCTGTGCCGCGTGGAGCTTGATGGGACACTTTAGTTCCTCTGCATACTGTTTTGTGCGGATCAGGTTCTCCTCTGTCTGTGTCTCAATCCTCTCAGGCAGCAGGGCCCCACGGATCAGGCCATCATAGGCCCCGTCATATTTGCGGATAAATCGGACCGCTCTCTCTAACCCTTCCTCTCCCTGCCCCTCCAGGTAACGGACTGTCATGGTACCGTCAGGACGGACTACGTTCAGACCGCACTGGTAGCTGGGAGAAGTGTACAGCCTCAGACCCAGTCTGCCTGCGTGATGGACACCTGCCTCTTCCTCTTCATAAGTATCCGCCCATTTTTTATAGTATGTAGATGTGATGGGCATGGCTGTGGTAATGCCGTGCATAATCAGCTGTGTGTACGCGTAGAGGGACTTGAAGGCCTCCTCCTCTGCTGTCATCACCTCATGAGTGCCCTTCTCAAAATACTCCTCTGAAGGATTGAGGCTGCTCCTGATATTGCTGAAAGCCTCCGTGTGGAGAATATCATGGTCAATATCCCCAAGGGCATTTAAGTCAATAAATCCAGGCATGATGACGGCATTACCTGCATCCTCTGTCTTGCTGACTTCCCCCTCATAATGCTTTCCCACATAAATGATGGTATCATTCTCGTAAACCACCTCACCGTCCCGGATAATCTCATGATCCACTCCGTTATAGCCGATCACATAGGACCCTTTGACTCTCGTAATCATATTATTCCTCCTCGCTATGAGCTCTTGCACGCCGTAACCCACTAAGACACAAGGCGCTGCAGGGTGAGCCGCCCTGTATAATCCATACAGAAAGCCAACCTTTGCAGCGCCCTTTTTCTTATGCCTGAATCCCGGACTTATGGTTCAGTGCAGATTTATTGTTCAGCATTTTCAAAATGTACGTTCTGGAAGAAATGGCTTCCTGCCGGTGTGGGCACAAATCCCTTTACATTGCTTCTGATACCAAGAACCTGCTCTGTATTGGCAACCGGAATAACAGGAAGGTTAACGCGCAGGTATTTCTGGATATCCTTGATGATCTGCTCCCTCTCCGGTCCGTCACTGGTATTTCTCTGCGCCTCAAGCATTTTGTCCATCTCCGGGTCAGAGTAGAAGCCCATGTTGTTTGTAGGAATCTGCTTGCTGTTAAACGGTCCGTATATGTTATTGTCCGGCTCCGGGAATCCTACGGCTCCAAAACCGATCAGGAATATCTCTGTCTCGCCGGCATCCACCATGTCATAGAAGGTACCTGCCTCATAACTCTGGATCTCCACGGTTATTCCAACCTGAGCCAGCATGTCCTGGATGATGGTAGCCTCGTTCAGTCTGTTGGTGTTCTCCGCACAGGTCAGTTTTAAGTGAAGATCAGATACCCCGGCCTCTGCCAGAAGCGCCTTTGCCTTCTCAACATCATACCTGCAGTCCGTATCAGAATCATCGAAATACTTCATGCTTGGCGCCACAGTGGTGGGAGAATACTGGGCGTTTCCTCTCCAGACAGCTGTAAGGATGGCGTTTTCATCCAGGGCCCAGTCAATGGCCTGCCTTACTCTTACATCATCAAGAGGTTTCTTGGTCACATTCATAACCATGTATTCCACAATTGTGCTGGCACGTTTAACAATCGCAGTATCCTTGTTGTTCTCCAGCCTCTCAACATCATTTGCAGGAATGTCAAATGCAATATCAATATTTCCGGATTCCAGCTCAATTACGCGGCTGTTGGCCTCAACAATTGTGCGGATTACCAGGTTCTTATAAGCCGGCTTATCTCCCCAGTACTCGTCATTTCTTTCATATACACAGCGGTCATTTTTTGCCCATGACACAAATTTAAAGGGTCCTGTTCCAACCGGATTCTGTGCTGCCTTCTCCGGATCCTCCGTGAATTCCTTCTCGCTGACAACCACTGCTCCGATATACGGAAGATAACCAACTAAAGGAGAAAATGGCTCATGGGTGGCAATGATGATGGTATTGTCATCCACCACCTTGCAGTTATCCGCATCAATAGCAGACATGATGTAGGAAACCTTTGCGCCGTCCGGTCCCGTGGCTCTCTTAAAGCTGTAAAGCACATCGTTTGCCGTCATCTTCTCCCCGTTGTGGAAATACACGTCGTCTCTCAGCTTAAACTCCCAGTTTAAATCATCCAATCTTTTCCACTCTGTGGCAAGAAGAGGCTTTATTTCCCCGTCATCATCATATCTCACCAGGGTCTCGTAAACAGGATTTAAGTTGTTTACACTGCTTGAGGTGGATGACGCATGCGGGTCCAATGTTGGCGGATCTCCTGTAATAGCCACTGTCAGGCTATCCTTTTCCTCCTGAGCCTTGGAAGAACTGCCGCCGCAGCCTGTCACTAAGGATGCAGCCAGTGTGAGTGCCAGCAGGATGCCGGCCGCCTTTTTCACTTTTCTCATAATCTTTTTCTCCTTTTCTTTCATACATGCAGATAGTTCTGCTATTGCCATTACATTTCCCCCGCCAGATGACAGGCCACAAAGTGGTTGTCTCCTGCGTTTTTGAGCTCCGGATCCTCCTGTCTGCACCGCTCTGTCACATACGGACAGCGGCCCGCAAAACGGCAGCCCCCCGGAAGATTGACAGGGCTGGGAACATCCCCCTTCAGTATGATCTGTTCCCTCTCAACCCCTACCTTTGGAATGGGGATAGCAGATAAGAGCGCTTTTGTATATGGATGGAGGGGGCCGCTGAAGATGGACCTGTAATCACTGAGCTCCACTATCTTTCCCAGATACATAACGCCGATCCGGTTGCTTATATGCTTTACAACGCTTAAGTCGTGAGAAATAAACAGGTATGTCAGCCCCAGGTCCATCTGAAGCCGTTTCAACAGGTTGATGATCTGTGCCTGGATGCATACGTCAAGGGCTGATACGGGCTCGTCCAGCACAATGAATTCCGGTTTTACGGATAAGGCACGGGCAATTCCCACTCTCTGCCTTCTTCCCCCATCCAGCTCATGGGGATAGGCATTGATCAGCCTTCTGGAAAGCCCTACCACATCCATCAGCTCACGGACCCTGGCATCCAGCTTTTTTTTGTCTCTGCGGTACTCTTCCATATTTGTAAGCGGTTCCGCAATCAGCTCAAACACGGAAAGCCTGGGATTCAGACAGGAATACGGGTCCTGGAATACCATCTGTACATGTTCCCTAAATGTTTTCATCTGGCTTTTGTTAAATCCCAGTACATTTTCCCCGTGGAAATTCACCTCTCCGCTGTCTGCTTCCAGAAGACGGATGATGGTTCGCCCTGTGGTAGACTTTCCGCAGCCGGATTCTCCAACAAGTCCCAGTGTCTCGCCCTTGTTAATATAAAAGCTCACATCATCCACCGCATGGAGCAGTCCCTTATTTACATGGAAATATTTTTTCAGATGATTGATTTCAACTAATCTCTCTTCCGGATTACTCATCTTTATTTACCTCCTCCTGCTTCTCGTATAAAAAGCACCTGGTATAATGCTCACCGTTCACAACTGTAATTTCCGGCTTTTTATGCTTGCAGATTTCCATGCAGTTGGGGCATCTGGGATTGAAGGAACAGCCGTCAATCCTCTCTGTAGGTTCCGGAGGCAGTCCGTGGATCTCCTCCAGCCAGTCCTCCTCCGTATCCAGTTTCGGAATGGAATTAAACAGGCCCTTTGTATATGGATGACAGGGATTATGGTAAATCTTGCTTACCTCCGCATACTCCACCACCTGGCCCGCATACATGATGGCCACCTTATCGCAGATCTCCGCAACAATACCCAGATCGTGGGTGATCAGGATCATGGATGTTCCCAGCTTTTCTTTCAGTCCCTTGATCAGATTCATGACCTGGGCCTGGATTGTCACATCCAGGGCCGTGGTAGGTTCATCTGCAATGATCATCTTAGGACGGCAGGCCAATGCAATGGCGATCACCACCCTCTGTTTCATGCCGCCGGAAAACTGATGGGGATAATCATTGGCCCTCTCTCTTCTGATTCCTACCATCTCCAGCAGTCCGCAGGCCTCCTCAAACGCTTCCTTTTTGCCGATTACCTTGTGAAGGCGGATCATCTCCACGATCTGATCCCCCACCTTCATGGAAGGATTTAAGGAGGTCATGGGGTCCTGGAAAATCATGGAGATTTTTTCTCCCAGAATCCCTCTTCTCTCCTTGTCCCCGATTTTTAACATGTCTTTTCCGTCAAACATGATTTCTCCGGAAGTCACCTTTCCCGGCGGTGTGGGGAGAAGTCCCATGATGGTCATGGCCGTGGTTGTCTTACCCGCTCCTGTCTCCCCCACAAATCCCAGCGTTTCTTTGGGTTCCAGGGTTAAGTTCAGGTTATTTACAGCATATACAATTCCGTCTTCTGTTTTATATGTAACACTTAAATCCTTGATATCAAGCAATTTTTCCTTTTCCACGATCTGCTCCGCCTTTCATTAGTTTCTCAGTTTCGGATCAAGCGCATCTCTTAAGCCGTCTCCCAGAAGATTCAGGGAGAGAACAGTGATAACGATGGCAAGACCTGGGAACATGGTCATGTACGCATATCCTCTGATATAATCACGGCCGGAGGAAAGCATGTTGCCCCACTCAGGATTGGGCGGCTGTATGCCCAGTCCGATAAAGCTCATTCCTGCAGCTGTCAGAATCGCTCCTGCGATACCCAGCGTTACCTGGACAATAACGGGCGCCACACAGTTGGGAAGAATATGCTTTATAATGATTTTTGTATTGGATGTGCCGGACGCCCTGGCTGCTTCAATATACTCTTCCTCACGGATTGTCAGCACGGAAGCCCTTACGATACGTGCATATGTGGGAACCGAGGATATACCAACCGCTATCATCAGGTTCATGAGTCCTGTTCCCAGGGCAGCTACAATGGCAATTGCCAGCAGTGTCTGGGGCACAGCCAGAAGCACATCCATAAAACGCATGATCAGATTATCCACCCTTTTGCCGTAGTAACCTGCGATTGCCCCCAAAATTCCGCCTATGATTACAGCAATGCCAACAGAGACAAAGCCAACCAGAAGGGACATTCTGGCCCCGTACACAACACGGCTGAAGATGTCGCGGCCGAACTCATCTGTTCCGAAAATGTGGCTGGGACTGGGGTGCTGAAAGGCATCAGCCAGATTCTGCTTGGCAAAATCATAGGGCGCGATAACATGTGCGAATATACCTGTAAATAAAAGAATGATCAGGATGACCAGTCCCAAAACCGCCATACGGTTTCTGCTGAGCGCTTTCAGGATGGTCACAACCTGACTTCTGGATTTCTTCTCTTCCATCTCAATCAATACCTCCCGTTCTTTTATTCTTTTGAGACCTTCGGATCGACCACTGCGTACAACAGGTCCACCGCGAGATTAACCAACGAGAAACATGCCGCAACGAACAGAACGCTGCCCTGGACAATAGGGAAATCCCTCTGCTTGATGGCCTCAATCATCAGACGCCCTACCCCCGGAATGGAAAATACAACTTCCGTCAGCATAGCGCCTCCTAAAAGCGTTCCGAACTGAAGTCCCACCACGGTGATAACAGGAATCAAAGCATTTCTGAACACATGCTTCATGATGACCACGCTTTCCTTCTGTCCTTTTGCCCTGGCTGTCTTGACGAAATCCTGGCGTATCACCTCCAGCATGCTGGAACGTGTCATCCTGGCCACTACCGCCGTACTCTGCATTCCCAGCGCAAGGGCGGGCATAATCAACTGTTTAAAACTTCCGAAACCCGAAGGTGGCAGCCATCCCAGATTGACCGAGAACAGGATAATCATAAGGATACCGATCCAGAAGATGGGGGCCGATGTTCCAATGAGCGCCAGCACCATAACGGCATTGTCAAGAAGGGAGTTCTGCCTGACCGCAGAGACAATGCCCAGGAAGGTTCCCAGGATGACGGCGATAATGATTGCCGCTGTGGCGAGCTTGACTGTGTTGGGAAACACTGTCATAATCTCATCCAGGACAGGTCTTCTGGTAGAGTAGGACGTTCCCAGATCCTGATGTACCACGATATTTTTGATATAGCGCCCATACTGTACCAGAAAGGGATCGTCAAGTCCCAGCTCCAGCCGCAGTTCCGCCTGGGCTTCAGGGGTAGCTGATTCACCCAGCATCATCCGGACCGGGTCCCCTGGCGTCATGTAGAGCAGCAGGAATACCAGAAATGACACACCCACAAGCACCAGAACCAGATATACCAGCCTTTTCATTGTGAACTTCAGCATAGTTCATTCCTCCATTATACATTTTCATGTAGTATTTATGCATTTTATTATACTACGCTGTATTTTGGAAATATATTGGCACAATAGGATAATCCCGCCCCCCTATTTTCATCCTTCCAGTGCACCCCTCCTTTATTCATTTCCACCAAATTTATGATATACTTATAACAATGATTTTATTGTTATTGTTTATCAATATAAGATTTAGTTATCTGTATTATACATAAATGCGGCGGGGAGCATCCAAATGAAAAAACTGACAGTGGCTGACATCTTACAACTGGATATTCTGAAAAATGTAACAATATGTGCGGGAGCCGCAGGCCTGTCTCATTTTGTCACAGGCATCACCACAGCCGAAGACCCGGATCTGATCCGGTGGCTTACCGGCGGCGAAATTCTTCTTACCTCTCTGTACGGAGCCGTGACCGGCCCCCTTTCCTTCAAAGAATATATTGATACCCTGGCCTCAAAACATATCAGCGCTTTGTTCATAAAGACTGGGGAGCGCATGCCGCAAATCCCGGCGGAAATCACTCAGTCCGGCAGCCATTACGGAATTCCCATTGTGCAGCTTCCCCCTGATGTGAGCTTTTTTGACGTGGTGTCTTCTGTCATGAAACAGATCCTGAATAATAAAGCACAGTATTTTATAGAGCTTCAGAACAATATGTCACAGCTTCTGGCCTCCGGGGCCGGAGAACAGGATATCCTGGATTACCTGGCTGAATATGTGCCTGCTTCCATTCATCTGTGCG
>OBXC01001435.1_pt1 | contig 11531 bp, 10 predicted proteins | sample 1538111 | NCBI WGS metagenome assembly OBXC01 (sample SAMEA2580137, study PRJEB22360) | human gut metagenome | biome: human gut; feature: human-associated habitat; material: faeces | place: Denmark | collected 2008/2010 | reverse complement strand
CAGCTCGCCGCCCCGCAGCCAGAGCAGACCCTTCACGTCCTGTTCCAGGTGGGCCCCGTCCCCAGACGCGGGCACCACCGCGTACACCGGACCGCCCCCGCCGCCCCCCACCGGGGTCAGCAGGCGGCCGAAGGTCAGCCAGCCCAGGGCCAACAGGCCCACCGCCGCCAGCAGGGCCAGGAGCACTTGCCAAATCGCGTTCATTTTCGCTCACCTCCGGGCCATTCTATGCCGGAGCTGAGAAAAAGGCGCTCAGGAGGCGAAAATCGCCACCACGCCCCCCGTGACAAAGGTCATAATCAGCCCCGCGGTGACCACCCCTAGGAAGATGGAGGGAATGGACTTGCGCAGGGGCATATCCAGCAGGGCCGCGATCAGCGCCCCCGTCCACGCCCCCGTGCCGGGCAGGGGGATGGCCACAAAGAGCCACAGGCCGATGTATTTGTACTTCGTTACCTTTTGCCCCTTCAGGTGGGCCTTCTTCTCCAGCTTGTCCACCAGAGCGTTGAGCCTGGGGGATCTGCGGCGCATCCAGTGAAAGATCCGGCGGATATATACGATAATAAAGGGGATGGGGAGCATATTGCCGATGATGCATACCACCAGTGCGTGGAGGGGGGTCAGCCCCAAGGCGGTGCCGAAGGGGACTCCGCCCCGCAGCTCGATCACCGGCACCATGGACACCAGCAGGGTAAGCAGGCTCTCGCCCCAGGTGGTGGAGGTCATCCATTCAAAGAGTTCCAACTGCAACACCTCATCTGTGAAGTCTTTGGTATTGTACCATACGCCCGGGTAAAATAACATTAAAAAAGAGTGAAATTCCAAATTTCTTTCCGCAGACACGGCCTTGTCCGCGCCCCCGAATAGTGGTATAATAATTCGACTATTTTTGGAGAAGCGAGGTTTGGGAACATGACCTATCAGGAAGAATTCATCACCTTTATGGTGCGCGCCGGCGTACTCACCTTCGGAGACTTTACCACCAAGTCCGGCCGTAGAACTCCCTACTTCATCAATACCGGCAACTACAAGACCGGCGCCCAGGCCGCCAAGCTGGGCGACTACTACGCCGCCTGCATCCAGCAGAACCTCCCCGACGGGGTGGACTGCCTCTTCGGCCCCGCCTACAAGGGCATCCCCCTGGCCGTCTCCGCCGCCGCCTCCCTGTACCGCAATTATGGGCGGGATCTCCCCTACTGCTTCAACCGCAAGGAGGCCAAGGACCACGGCGAGGGCGGCGTCATGGTGGGCTGCAAGCCCCAGGACGGCGACCGGGTGGTGATCGTAGAGGACGTGGTCACCGCCGGCACCGCTGTACGGGAGTCCATCGAGCTGTTCCAGCACGTGGCCGACGTAAAGATGCGCGCCCTTATCGTCTCCGTGGACCGGATGGAGCGGGGCACCCGGGCCTGCTCCACCCTGGACGAGCTGCGGGAGGACTACGGCATCGCCGTCTACCCCATCGTCACCGTCCGGGAGATCATCGCCTTCCTCCACAACCGGGAGCTCGACGGCAGGGTGTATATTGACGACGAGATGAAGGGCAGGATGGAGGCCTATCTGGAGCAGTACGGCGCCCGGTAAGAGCCGTGGCTCCGAGGACAGGAGGGAGGCGGATGCCCTCATCCGCCTGCTTGAATCCACAGGAAAGGAGATCTTCAGCCATGGGCCCCCACGACGGACACCGCCAGCGTCTGAAAACCGAATTTCTGGCCCGGCCGGACTCCTTCCCGGACCACAAGCTGCTGGAGCTGCTGTTCTTCTACGCCAATCCCCGCAGCGACACCAATCCCCTGGCCCACGAACTGATCGACCGTTTCGGCTCCCTGGCCGGGGTGTTGGACGCCCCGCCGGAGGAGCTGTGCAAGGTCAAGGGCATGGGGAAGCATGGGGCGGTGCTGCTCAAGACAGTGAAAGAGCTGTCCGGCCGCTACCTCACCGCCCGCACCCGGGTAGACGACATCGCCCGGAACAGCCGGGACTACTACCAGCTCCTGCGGCCCTATTTCTTCGGGGCCCGGAACGAGCTGCTCTGCCTGCTGTGCATGGACGGCAAGCACAAGGTGCTGGGCATCCGACGGCTGGGTGAGGGTAACGTCAACGCCGTGGCTATTACCACCCGTCTCATCACCGAGGCCGCCCTCGCCCTCAACGCCGCTGCTGTGGTGCTGGCCCACAACCACGTCTCCGGCATCGCCTTTCCCTCGGAGGATGACATCGCCACCACCCGCAGCCTGGCCCCTTTTCTGGCCAAACTTGGCGTTGAGCTGGTAGACCACCTGATCTTTGTGGACGACGACATGGTGTCTCTCCGGGACAGCGGCTTTTACCAGCCGTAAAAAGGCAGGTTCTAAAATTCTCGGTTGAAATCGAACATTTGTTTTGCTATAATTACCCTGTGAGGTGACGGTATGCCCAAATTCCAAGTAGTCAGCGAATATCAGCCCGCCGGCGTATCCCGGCGGATGAATCCGCCGGGAGCCCTGTTTTTCTATTCCTCCAGACGGAACTGAATTCCGTCTGGACAAGGTTTTGCTTCGCAAAACGCTTGGACGCCGCAGGGCGGCGGTGCGCTTCTGCGCGCGGCTGCCCGCCGTTCCGATTTCCCGACCTGTGAGGTGAGACAGCGCTATGTCGAAATTTCAAGTTGTCAGCGAATATCAGCCCGCCGGCGACCAGCCGGAGGCCATCGCCGCCCTGGCGGCGGGCATTGAGAACGGTCTGGATGAGCAGACCCTTCTTGGCGTCACCGGTTCGGGCAAGACCTTCACTATGGCCAAGGTCATCGAGGCGGTGCAGCGGCCCACCCTGGTGCTGGCCCACAACAAGACCCTGGCGGCCCAGCTCTGCGCCGAGTTTAAGGAATTTTTCCCCAACAACGCGGTAGAGTATTTTGTGTCCTACTACGACTACTACCAGCCCGAGGCCTATATCCCCCACACCGACACCTTCATTGAGAAGGACTCGGCGGTGAACGAGGAGATCGACCGGCTGCGGCTGGCGGCCACCGCCTCCCTGATGGAGCGGCGGGACGTGATCGTGGTGTCCTCGGTATCCTGCATCTACGGCCTGGGCGAGCCGGAGGACTTCGCCAAGATGATGGTCTCCCTGCGGGTGGGAACCCAGATGGAGCGGGAGGAGCTGCTGAAAAAGCTGGTGTCCATCCGCTATGAGCGCAACGACATCGCTTTTGAGCGCAACATGTTCCGGGTGCGGGGGGACACGGTGGAGATCTTCCCCGCCTACTGGAAGGACTCCGCCATCCGGGTGGAGTTCTTCGGCGACGAGATCGACCGTATCAGCGAGATCAACGTGGTCACCGGTGCGGTCATCCGGCGGCTGGAGACCATCCCCATCTGGCCCGCCACCCACTATGTCACCCCCAAGGAGAAGATGGACGCCGCCGTCCAGGAGATCTACCGGGAGTTGGAGGAGCGGGTGGCCTTCTTCCAGGCCAACAACCAGCTTATTGAGGCCCAGCGCATCAAGCAGCGTACCATGTACGACGTAGAGATGATGCAGGAGCTGGGTTACTGCACCGGCATTGAGAACTACAGCCGGGTCATTGAGGGCCGCGCCCCCGGCTCGCCCCCCCACACCCTGCTGGACTACTTCCCCAAGGATTTCGTCCTTTTCATCGACGAGAGCCACGTCACCCTTCCCCAGGTGCGGGCCATGTACAACGGCGACAAGGCCCGCAAGACCTCTCTGGTGGACTACGGCTTCCGCCTGCCCTGCGCCTTCGACAACCGGCCGCTGAAGTTTGACGAATTTCAGAAGCGGCTCAACCAGGTGGTGTACGTCTCCGCCACCCCCGGCGACTATGAACGGGAGCGGTCGGGCCAGATCGTGGAGCAGGTGATCCGCCCCACCGGCCTCCTGGACCCCAAAATCGAGGTGCGGCCCGTGGAGGGGCAGATCGACGACCTCATCGGCGAGATCAACGCCCGCACTGCCCGCTCGGAGCGGGTGCTGGTCACCACCCTCACCAAAAAGATGGCGGAGGATCTCACCGCCTACCTCACCAACGCGGGCATCAAGGTGCGCTACATGCACCACGACATCGACACCATCGAGCGCATGGAGATCATCCGCGACCTGCGCCTGGGCACCTTCGACGTGCTGGTGGGCATCAACCTGCTCCGTGAGGGCCTGGATCTGCCGGAGGTGTCCCTGGTGGCCATCCTGGACGCCGACAAGGAGGGCTTCCTCCGGTCGGAGACCTCCCTCATCCAGACCATCGGCCGGGCCGCCCGCAACGCCGACGGCCTGGTGGTCATGTACGCCGACTCCATCACCCCCTCCATGCGCCGGGCCATCGACGAGACCGAGCGCCGCCGGGCCAAGCAGGACGCCTTCAACCGGGAGCACGGCATCGTGCCCAAGACGGTCATCAAGTCCGTCCGCGACGTGATCGACCTGTCCGGCGACAAGGACGAGCTGCCCCACTCTCAGAAGGCCCTCTCCAAAAAGGAGAGGGAGGCTGCCATCGCCAAGCTGGAGAAGGAGATGCGGGAGGCGTCCAAGCGGCTGGAATTCGAGTACGCCGCCGTCCTGCGCGACCGCATCATCGAGCTGCGGGGACATGGGTGAGGGGCATGGCGCTGCCCAGACGGAAGCCGAACCGGCTGCCAAACTATGATTACAGCCAGGCGGGCTATTATTTCATCACCCTCTGCACAAAAGACAAACAGCCGCTTTTCTGGCAGCCGTCCGTAGGGGCGGATATCATCCGCCCGCCGCAGGGTATTCAGCTTTCCTCCATTGGCCGTGTGGTAGATGAGGCCATCCGCGCCATCCCGGCGCACTACCCCAATGTTGCGCTGGATAAATTCGTCGTCATGCCCAATCATATTCACCTGATTCTGGCGCTTGCGGAGCCGGACGGGCGGATAATATCCGCCCCTACAAAGCCGCTCTCCACCGTGATCGGCTCTATGAAACGGGCCGCCGCCAAGCGGGCGGGCATTCCCCTCTGGCAGAAATCCTTTCACGACCACGTCATCCGCGGCGAGGCGGACTACCGGCGCATCTGGAACTACATTGATGCCAATCCCCGGAAATGGCGCGAGGACTGCTATTATGTATGACTTGACCGGCCGGCCGGCGGCCTGTTCCCCCGTCCGGCGGCGGAAAGACTTCCCAAATACGTCCGGCGTGAGCCGGGCATGGAATAAGAGGTATGGATTATGAACTATGTGACACTGGGCAAGACCGGCCTGAAGGCCGCTGTAGTCTCCTTTGGCGGTATCCCCATCCAGCGGGCCGACGGGGCCAACACCAAGGCTGTGGTAGATAAGCTGGAGGAGTACGGCATCAACTACATCGACACCGCCCGGGGCTATACCGTCTCCGAGGAGTATCTGGGCGCCGCGCTGGAGGGCCGCCGGGACAAGTTTATCCTGGCAACCAAGAGCATGAGCCGGGACGCCGCCTCCATGGCCGCCGACGTGGAGACCAGCCTGCGCAACCTGCGCACCGGCTACATCGACCTGTATCAGCTCCACAACCTGCCGGAGAAGGACATTGAGAAGGTATTCGGCCCCGGCGGCGCCTACGAGGCCCTGACGGCGGCCAGGGAGGCCGGGAAGATCGGCCACATCGGCGTCACCGCCCACAGCGCTGATGCGCTTAAAATTTTGGTGGAGGACTACGCCGACCGCATTGAAACCGTTATGTTCCCCTATAATATTGTGGAGGACCAGGGGCGGGACGTGCTGGCCCTGGCCCGTGAGAAGGGCATCGGCACCATTGCCATGAAGCCCCTGGCCGGCGGCAACCTGGACGAATGGGATCTGGCCCTGCGGTACATCGCCGCCTCCGGGGTCATCGACATCATGATTCCCGGCATGGGCTCCCCTGAGGAAGTGGACCGCAACGCCTCTGTGAACCTTGCCGCCCCCCTGACGGCGGAAGAGCTGTCCCGGTGCGACGCCGTGCGGAAGGAGCTGGGCACCCAGTTCTGCCGCCGGTGCGGCTACTGCGCCCCCTGCCCCAACGGCATTGACATCCCCTCCAACTTTCTGATGGCCAACTACGCCCGCAAGTACGGCCTGGCCGGCTGGGCCGAGCAGCGTTACAAGGCTATGCCCTACCACGCCGGCTCCTGCGTCATGTGCGGCGCCTGCGAGAAGCGCTGCCCCTACGGCCTGCCCATCCGCGACATGCTGGAGGGCGTGGCCAAGGTGTTCGGGTACTGAACATGGGCCGGTGGGATATGGGCTGGGACACATTGCTGGTCATGTACGCCCCTTTTCTGCTGGGGCTTGCGGCCTTCGCCCTTATCGCCCTGGCCGTCTGGCCCAGACCGCCCAGGTGGGTGCGCGTATCCGCCGGGGTGCTGGGCTCCGCCCTTCTGCTGTGGGCTCTGTGGGCGTATGTATTTCGTCCCGTGTTCGCCCCCTGACCCGGAGGATGCCGTTCTATGGACAAAACAGAAAAATTCTTCTATCCGCCCCAGGCCACCAACGCCTGCTCTGTGCCCTCCCCGTCCGACGGCCCGTCCTGCTCTCCGGAGCCGCTGGAGCCGGCGGGGAGCTACCCCTGTCCCTGCTGCGGGTGCCTCACCTTTCCTGTCCCCAAAGAGGAGGCCATTGCCTACATCTGCCCGGTGTGCTTCTGGGAGAACGACGTGTTCGACCCGGACGAGGACGCCCCCAGCGATGAAAACCGGGGAATGACCCTGCGGCAGGGCCGGGAAAACTACCGGAAATGGGGGGCAGTGCGGGAGGATCTTGTCCGCCATGCCCGGCCGCCCCGGCCCGGCGAACAGCCCCTGTAAACCCCTGAACAAAGGAGAACCACACGTATGCTCGACCATATTTTCGTCAAAGGCGCGCGGGAGAACAACCTGAAAAACATCGACGTGGACATTCCCCGGGACAAGCTGGTGGTGCTCACCGGCCTGTCCGGCTCGGGCAAGTCCTCCCTGGCCTTTGACACCATCTACGCCGAGGGCCAGCGTCGCTATGTGGAGTCCCTCTCCTCCTACGCCCGCATGTTCCTGGGCCAGATGGAGAAGCCGGACGTGGACTACATCGACGGCCTGTCCCCCGCCATCTCCATCGACCAGAAGACCACCTCCAAGAACCCCCGCTCCACCGTGGGCACGGTGACGGAGATCTACGACTACCTCCGCCTGCTGTGGGCGCGGGTGGGCACCCCCCACTGCCCCAAGTGCGGCAAGGAGATCCAGCAGCAGACCATCGACCAGATCATCGACCAGGTGATGGCCCTGCCCGAGGCCACCCGCATCCAGATCATGGCCCCGGTGGTGCGGGGCAAGAAGGGCACCCACCAGAAGCTGCTGGAGGACGCCCGCAAGTCGGGCTATGTCCGCTGCCGGGCCGACGGTTCGCTCTACGATCTCACCGAGGAGATCCCCCTGGACAAGAACAAGAAGCACAACATCGAGATTGTGGTGGACCGGCTGGTCATCAAGGAGGACATCCACCGCCGCCTCACCGACAGCGTGGAGACCGCCGCCGCCCTGGCCGGCGGCCTGGTGGTCATCAACATTGTGGGCGAGGATCGGGACATCCTCTTTTCCCAGAACTACGCCTGCGAGGACTGCGGCATCTCCATCGAGGAGCTCTCCCCCCGCATGTTCTCCTTCAACAACCCCTACGGCGCCTGTCCCACCTGCACCGGCCTGGGCGCCCAGCTCAAGGTGGATCCCGACCTCATCATCCCCAACAGGAAGCTCTCCATCCTGGAGGGCGCCATCACCGCCTCCGGCTGGAACAACATCAAGGGTGACTCCATCTCCCGCATGTACTTTGAGGCCCTCTCCAAGAAATACGGCTTCAAGCTCACCACCCCGGTGGAGGAACTGCCGGAGGAGGTCATGGACGTGATCCTCTACGGCACCAAGGGGGAGAAGCTCAAGCTGACCTACGACCGGGAGAACGGCAAGGGCACCCTGATGCAGGCCTTCGAGGGCGTGGTCAACAACCTGGAGCGCCGCTACCGGGAGACCCAGAGCGACGCCATGCGCCGGGATCTGGAGGAGTGCATGGCTGAGCGGCCCTGCCCCGACTGCGGCGGCAAGCGCCTGCGGAAGGAGGCCCTGGCCGTCACGGTGGGTGGTATCAGCATCGACGCCTTCTGCCGCAAATCGGTGAACGACGCCCTGGCCTTCGTGGACGGCCTGGAGCTCACCCCCCAGAAGCACCTCATCGCCGACCGCATCCTCAAGGAGATCAAGAACCGCCTTGGCTTCCTCCAGAGTGTGGGGCTCCAGTACCTCACTCTGAGCCGGGCCGCCGCCACCCTGTCCGGCGGCGAGAGCCAGCGCATCCGCCTGGCCACCCAGATCGGCTCCTCCCTCATGGGGGTGCTCTATATTCTGGATGAGCCGTCCATCGGTCTGCACCAGCGGGACAACGACATGCTGCTGGACACCATGAAGCACCTGCGCGACCTGGGCAACACCCTGCTGGTGGTAGAGCACGACGAGGACACCATGCGGGCGGCCGACTATATCGTGGACATCGGCCCCGGCGCCGGCGTTCACGGCGGAGAGGTGGTGGCCGCCGGCACCGCCGAAGAGGTCATGAACACCCCCGGCTCCATCACCGGCGACTACCTGTCCGGCCGCAAAAGGATCCCCGTCCCCACCGAGCGCCGCAAGGGCAGCGGGAACTTCCTCACCATCCGGGGCGCGGCGGAGAACAACCTGCGGGGCGTGGACGTGTCCATCCCCCTGGGCACCTTCACCTGCGTCACCGGCGTGTCCGGTTCCGGCAAGTCCTCCCTGGTCAACGAGATCCTGTTCAAGCGGCTGGCCGCCGACCTGAACCGGGCCAAGACCCGGCCTGGAAAGCACGCGGGCATCGAGGGGGAGGAGTTCCTGGATAAAGTCATCGACATTGACCAGTCCCCCATCGGCCGCACCCCCCGCTCCAACCCGGCCACCTATACCGGCCTGTTCAACGACATCCGTGATCTGTTCGCCTCCACCTCCGACGCCAAGGCCAGGGGCTACGGCCCGGGCCGCTTCTCCTTCAATGTCCGGGGCGGGCGCTGCGAGGCCTGCCAGGGCGACGGCCTGCTGAAAATTGAGATGCACTTCCTCCCCGACATCTACGTGCCCTGCGAGGTGTGCAAGGGCAAGCGGTACAACCGGGAGACCCTGGAGGTGCGCTACAAAGGCAAGAACATCTATGAGGTGCTGGAGATGACGGTGGAGGAGGCCCTCCCCTTCTTTGAGAACCTCCCCCGGCTGTACAACAAGCTCCAAACCCTCTACGAGGTGGGCCTGAGCTACGTCAAGCTGGGCCAGCCCTCCACCACCCTGTCCGGCGGCGAGGCCCAGCGGGTCAAGCTGGCCACCGAGCTGGCCAAGCGCTCCACCGGCAAGACCATCTATATCCTGGACGAGCCCACCACCGGCCTGCACACCGCCGACGTGCACAAGCTCATTGAGGTGCTCCAGAAGCTGGTGGACGTGGGCAACACGGTGGTGGTCATCGAGCACAACCTGGACGTGATCAAGACCGCCGACCACATCATCGACCTCGGCCCCGAGGGCGGCGACGGCGGCGGCAATATCGTCGTCACCGGCACCCCCGAGGAGGTGGCACAGTGTGCCGCCTCCTACACCGGGCAGTATCTCAAGCGGATGCTGTAAAAAGCGGCCGCCGGCGCTGCCCACCAAGCGTTTTGCCTCTGGCAAAACCTTGATGCTGGGCGGATTCACTCCGCCCGGGCAGATAAAATCAATCCGGGGCCCCCGCGCGGCCTGCCGCGTGGGGATTGGCGACGGCGGCGGCAACATCGTCGTGACGGGTACTCCAGAGGAGGTGGCCGCCTGCGAAGCCTCCTATACCGGCCGGTACCTCAAGCGGATGCTGTAAGAAACGCCCCCGCCGTACCGGGGACGTACTCGCCCGGTTTTTCCTCCACCCGGCCGGGCGGAGGAAAAACTTTTTCTTGCCAAACGACCGGATTTCTGATATCATAGAGTGAAATTTGGCGGCGGCAGGAGGAATGGAACATGGAGTACCGGATGTTTCTTTGGCTTCACCTGGGTATCTCCATTCCATTTCTCTAAAGCAATTGCTTTTTCGTTGAAAAAGCAATTGCTTTTTTTCTGCCCAATGCCCAAACGAGAGAGGAGACACGTATGAGTCACAAATCCACCCCCGGAAGCGAGCCCATCTATGACGCCCGGACGCTTGGCCTGCCCAAGATGCTGGTGCTGGGCCTCCAGCACCTGTTCGCCATGTTCGGTGCCACCGTCCTGGTCCCCATTCTGGTCCAGGGCTACGGCCTGCCCCTGTCCATCCAGACCACTCTGTTTTTCGCCGGCATCGGCACCCTCTTCTTCCATATTTGCACCCGCCTGAAGGTACCCGCCTTTTTGGGCTCCTCTTTCGCCTATCTGGGCGGCTTCTCCGCCGTGGCCGCCCTGGATTCCGGCGCCTATGCCACAATGGAGCCCTCCGTCAAGCTCCAGTACGCCTGCGGCGGCATTGTAGTGGCCGGCCTGCTCTATGTGATTCTGGCCGCCGTCATCAAACTGGTCGGCGTAAAGAAGGTCATGCGCTTCCTGCCTCCTGTGGTCACCGGGCCCATCATCATCCTCATCGGCCTCAACCTGGCCCCTAACGCGGTAAGCAACGCCTCCTCCTGCTGGTGGCTGGCCCTCCTGTCCATCGCGGTCATCGTCGCAGCCAACATCTGGGGGAAGGGTATGGTTAAGATCATCCCCATCCTTCTGGGCGTGGTGATCCCCTATCTGGTGGCTGTGGCCGCCAATGCCCTGGGGGCCACAGCAGTGGACGCCTCCGGCTCGGTGATCCCCCTGATGGACTTTTCCGCCGTGACGGCTGCCGCTCCTATCGGCCTGCAACCCTTCTTCACCGACTTCACCGGCTCGATCGCCAGGTTTGATGTGACCTCCATTCTGGTCATGGCCCCCATTGCCGTGGCTGCCATGATGGAGCACATCGGCGACATGTCCGCCATCTCCGCAACCGTGGGGGAGAACTTCCTGGAGCGCCCCGGTCTCCACCGCACCCTCATCGGGGACGGCATCGCCACCTCCCTGGCCGGCCTGTTCGGCGGCCCGGCCAACACCACTTACGGTGAGAACACCGGCGTGCTGGTGCTGTCCCGGGTATACGACCCCAAGGTGGTGCGCCTGGCAGCAGTGTACGCGGTGGTGCTCTCCTTCTCCCCTGCCTTCGCCGCCCTGGTCAACTCCATCCCCACCGCCATCATCGGCGGCGTGTCCTTCATCCTGTACGGCATGATCTCCGCCATCGGCGTGCGCAACGTGGTGGAAAACCGGGTGGACTTCACCAACTCCCGCAATCTGATCATCGCCGCTGTCATCCTGGTGTGCGGCCTGGGCTTCTCCGGCGGAATTACCTTCCCGGTGGGCGGCGCCCATGTGACCCTGACTAATCTGGCCATCGCCGCCATCGCGGGTATCGCCCTCAACGCTATCCTGCCGGGCAAGGACTACGAGTTCGGCTCCGATGTCACCGAGGGCCGTTCCGGCGACTTCGGCCGCTATTGATCAC
>OBXC01001429.1_pt1 | contig 11561 bp, 25 predicted proteins | sample 1538111 | NCBI WGS metagenome assembly OBXC01 (sample SAMEA2580137, study PRJEB22360) | human gut metagenome | biome: human gut; feature: human-associated habitat; material: faeces | place: Denmark | collected 2008/2010 | reverse complement strand
CCTATTAGTAATTTTTTCTATATTCCATCTTTTTGTTTTCCTTTCTTTTATTTTTTTTAATTTATTTATATTCAAACTAATACCTCCTTATTTGATTTTGCTAGTTTCCAACCACTTATTAAAATAAATCTATAGCTCATTAGGAATAGATATTTTCTCTTCATAAAAATGAATGTCTTTATTTTTTTTATTGATTACGCTCATGTTTATACCTCTTTGATTATCTATCTGTTTAATACTCTATTAGTCATATACATGACCAGTTCATTTACTTTTTTCATATCTGGAGAATTAGGTAGACAAGAATTTTTTTCTGCATACTTAAAGTTTTTATCTAATTCATTTACCATCTCAAATATTTCATTATAGGTATATTTTCCCTTTCTTATATCTAATAAAAACTCCTTATCATTCTCTCTATATGTATTAATCCCTTTTCCTTCTAGTATTTCTATACCCATTAAAAATAATCTAATTAAATGCATAGCATGTTTATTAAGGTGTAATTCATCTTTTTTATTATTTCTATGATTTAATTTAGAATAATCTTTTAGTATATTATTCATTTCACTCCACATACCTTTTAAATCTCTAAGTGGATACTTTCTCAGATTAACATCTATAAAAATTTCTTCTTCTAAATCTGTTCTTTTAGATTCTTCAATATACAATTTTATTTCTTCCTCAGATACGACTTTATATCTATCTTCAAATGTTTTCATTTGCCTTTTTACACTGTTCATTATGTGTTCTTCTTTTTCTTTTTGTTCATAATTATCTCTTGCTAAAGCATTTTGTAATCTTCTTAGTTGAGATATTGCATATCCACCAAAACTATTAGCAGCTCTTTTAGTTAAAAATAAATCTACATTATCTTTTAAAAGCTTCCCTTCTTCAGTGCAAACAAATAAGTCTTCTTTTCTCGTACCTAATATTTCTATTACATTTGGATTCACATTTAATAATAATGTTATTATTTGCTTTAATGGATATATAACTGTATCTGTTTGTTTATTTTCATATGGCTTATTTATACAATTCATAGTTAATATTTCTTGTACTGAATTTAAATATATCCCTCTTATGTCTAAATCAGATATATGCTCAGGAGTATCTATATTAGTTCCATATGCAAAACTTCCTCCAATTGGAGGAAGTATCATTCTATTTTTTAATCTTTCTTCTTCTCTAAGAAAATTATATTCTTTTGATTCTAACCTTGATTTAATGTCCAAAATTATACCTCCTTATATAGTAAGTCACGTATTATGAGCTATTTAGTATCTTATAATTTATATTTATTACATTAAGCTCTCATGAAAAAGTGACCATTCATCTCTAATAAAAATTCTCCTTCTAAGATTTTCTTTATATTCATCTTCTAAATCAACAGTATTATTCATATTTTCAATTCTATTATTAAAATATAACAATAGATATTCTGTTTGATATACATTTAATATATCTTGAAATTCTATATTTTGTATATCTTCTAAAGATGTATCTTTACATATATAAGCTAAATTATGTACAAATTCCATAGTTGCTATAAAAGTTTCATATTTTAATGTTCCTCTAAACATCCTAAACTCTATTGTTTTACTATGTTGTAAATTAACCACATTGTATTTAGATACGTAACTCCCCTTTGCTTTAATTAAAAGTTCAAACATACTTTCATTATCTTTAATTCCAAATCTTTTAGAATATTGGTTTGACCTTCTTCTAGCTATTACTGTTACATATTTCCAATATTTTTCTATTAAATATAAAATCTTTGTAATACATAAGTCTTGTATAGTTAAATCACTGCTAAAAAAATCTCTATTAATGTGTATATGATAACCACAAGTTGATGTATCATGAGATTTATATCCCTTTTCTTTTAATTCTTCAAATAAATCTTTATATTCTAATTTTTTATGATATTGTAGGGTACAAGGATGAGTTACTATTTCTAAGCCATCAAGTAAACTTCCATCACCAACAATATAGCAATTCTTTTCTCCTAAAAATTCCTGAATAAACTTTGCATTTTCTTCACTTTTACCACCATTATCTACTTCTAATTCTATTCCCAAATATAGACTCTCATCATTTGTAATATTATTAAAATTAAATTCATCAGGAATATAATAATGCGGATTCAAATATTTTCTTGCCACATCTCCTATTTTAACTTTTTTTATTGGAGTAAATTGAGCAAAAAAATCTCCCATATTCCATTGTGTAAATTCATTTGCTAGACCTCCAAGTTCATCATTAAATTGGTCAACAATTGTAGGATTGGAATTGTGTGAGATGTTTCCAGGAATCCAATCAGCTAAGCATATATTTCTGGAGTCTTCACTTCTCCACCTTTCATTTTGCAATCCACTTAAATCTTCTATTCTATATCTATTAAATGTTGGCACATTTACACCTCTTCAAATCTGTATTTTTGAGTATAATTAGGATATTTTTCTTTATCAATTTTAGAAAAAAACATTTCAATAGGTCTTGCATAAGCTCCAGTTCCATCATATAAAGTTTTATATATTACTAAATTTGTATTATTGTCAACATCTTTATAATGATATAAATTGCCTTTATTGTCTCTGTATATAATTACATTTTCCCTAGTTTCTGTATGCCTAGTTTCTGTATGCCTAGAACCAAATCTATATTCAAGTACATCCAGTCTGTTTATGCATCCCATATTTTTAAATATATTATCAAGTTCATCACCAGTAACAGCCTTACTAATTCCCATAACTGTATAAAATCCGCCTTTAAAATGTTTATATATAGCTGGATACTTTATTTTTCTTTCTAAATCAATCTTTTCTTTATTTTTTTCAATAATTCTTTTTACCATATCATGTATGCCAAATCCTTCAATATCTGTACAAACACATCCACTTTCAACATAACTACCATAATAAGCAAATTCGCAATTAGTACAGGTTCTCAATTCCTTATCGTTATTATTTTTAATCATTTCATCGCAATGTTTTTCCATCTTGAATAAAATATTATTTAATTTTAGCAATAAATCATATTTAGCCATTCTTATTCCTCCTCATATAATGAATTACATAACATCTTATGATATTCATCACATTCTTTACAATTACCACAACAATTTGTATATTCTTGTTTATCCACTATGTTGCATTCCTTTATTTTTAATTTAAATTACTTCTATTCCGGTTATCTCTTTAAAAATATCAGCATCAAAATTTGGTATTTCTATAATAATTTTCTTTTCTTCCTCAGTTAAGCTATCCCACATGTTCTTGCACATCTCCTCAAATATAAACACCTTTAAATAACCATTATTAATTTCATATCCTGGATTATTTTCTTTTTCTTCTTCTGTCATGTCATCAATGTGAATCCATTTTGTTAAATAACTATTTCTTTTTAAAATATTTCGTGCATCACTATTCATCCAATCCTCATATGTTAAATCAGTTTCTTTATTAAACATCCTGATTTTTGGAACATCTGTACAAAATACCCCTGAATTATAATCTCCTATGTTCCAATCTCCTGAGTTACAATTCCCTGAGTTATAATTTCCTGTATTGTAATTTCCTTCATTACAATATCCTGTATTACAATATCCTGCGTTATAATTTCCTGCGTTATAATTTCCTTCATTACGATATCCTGTATTACAATCTCCTGTATTACGATATCCTGTATTACCATTTCCTGTATTATAATCTCCTGTATTACGATATCCTGTATTATGATTTCCTGTATTATGATTTCCCGTATTATGATTTCCTGTATTACCATATCCTGTATTGTTATTCCCTATATTTACAATATTTAATAATTCTTCCCACTCAATTTCTTTCACTATTGTAATTTTATTTGTGACAGATTTATCACCATCAGTCTTAATTAACCCTATTGCTTCAATTTTAGCAACTTTATTTTTATTATCAAAAGAATAATAGTTAAAACAGTCAATTGCTTTTTGACAGAAATGAAATCCAGCTTCACATACTTCTATATCTCCATCATGTTCATAAGTCTTACCTACTTCATATTTAAAATTTCTGCAAGTCCAATCTGGATTAAATACCTTATAACCTTCTATAATTGTTTCTAAATTATCTTTATTCACATTAAATCCTCCTTTATAAATAATTAAAACTATTGTTTTAACTTAATCTTCGACCTCATACCAATTCCAATCTATAAAATTTTCAAAAACATAATCCCATGCGATTTTATCTATATAATCCTCTCTCTCTTCATCAGACATATCTTTTAAATCATCATCATCTATTTCAAACTCCAGCTCACAGTCTGAACCAATTTTATTAGTTTTAACATGTACATTTATTTTCATATTCTAAAATTCTCCTACTTAAGCTAAATTTTATTCCAAATCAAAATTTTTACACTGCAAAATCTCTTTATTACCTTTTAAGCAAATAGACTTAAATTCAATTTCTTTATCTTTAGAGTTACAATATCCCTCATAATTATTTGCACATGCCGAAAACTCACACTTTACACAATACTCATTGACTTTCATATTAGGATGATAAACAGGAGTTGAACCAGCTACAATTTGTCCACAATATTTACACATCCAAATTTTACAGGTATATTGCTGACTCCTTGTTGTAATTAATTGACAATCTTTTATCCTTGAAAACTTATGTCTGAATATACATCTAAAACTTTTAATAAACATCACTCCTTTATATTCTCATTATTCTTGTCATACTGTTGTCATCACTAAAAATACTAGTTTTATTAGCTCCTTGAATAGCTTCCTCTCTACTTTCGTATTCATCACTTCCAAAGCACTCATCATCCCAGCTATATAATCAAACATCTTTCATATAAATTCCTCCTCTACTTATTTTTCTTATATATTTTTTAAAGTAACTCTATATTTACATCTCTATCTCTAAAAAATAATTCTCTAATTATCTTTTTATTTTTATACTCAACATCTAACATTTCATAACATTCATTACATAGTTCTATGCTTACTTTATCCCACCCCTCTCTTAATTCATCACCACATCTAACACAAACCTTATTTTCTTCACAAAGGATAAGAAACTTTTTTTCTTCTCTGTCATTAGCATTTCCAGTTAAAAATACTTCATTTTTATTAAATTCAAATTCTAAATTTTTACCATAAAGACGTCCAATTCCAAAATCACTAAAACTCAACATTCTATTTGGCGCATCTTCGATACCTAAAATATTGATGCCTCTTCCTCTTACATCTCTAAAATCCCTATTCTCTGTTAAATCAACATTACTTTTCATTTTTAAACACTCTATTTTTTATTTTTTTAAATATATTTAATTTAGGTGGTTCTACACTAGAGTTTTTTGTAGTAGGTAATGGCTTTATATTGGCAACTTGCTTATATGTATCATTATTTTTTTCTAAAGAATCTAATTCTTTTTTTAACTCATCTAATGATTTAGGTGTAATTATATGTTTTAATATGTCTTGTCTTCCTTTTTTCTTATAATCATTTATCATTTTCTCTAATGTTAAATCACAATACTCATCCTCCCAATCTCCAAGATAATAAAATCTATCTACAATAGCTCTGCTTTTCTCATCTGAAAAAACACCAAATAATATTGGGTCTTTATCTCTTCTCTCTTTGCTTATCTCCTTTGTAATTTTACCTGTATAATCAGTAAACAAAACATACATTTTATCAAATATATCTTTTGTTTTTTCTATTATTTCTACTATTTCATCTGGTATTTCTCTTTCATAATTTTCAAGTTCTATTATTTTTACTGTATTTTTAGATATATCATCAATATATTTTTCTATATCTTCTTTATACACAAATGTATCTATTCCCAGCTCTATTACATTTCTTTCTTTTTCAATACATTCAAGTAAAAACATTAATTTCTTAGCACCCTTTTTTTGACCAGTTACAATATATTTGTTTAAAAGAATCAAAGAGTTTTCATATACTATATCAAGATTTTCATTTGTATTTTTTTGCTTTTTATTTTTTATATCCTCAAAATAATCTCTAGGTGTTAATTCTATATTTTCCATATTTAATACCCTCCTTATATAACACCAATTATGAATCTACAATCCACTATCATAAGAATCTCTCTCAATGTTTTGCCTATAAATGGATGGTCACTATCATAAATATTGCTCGAAATATTTTCACATTCAAATTTATATTCTAATAAAAATTCTTCCATTAATTTATCTGAATCTAAATCCTTTGGATTCGGAACTTCCAACTCATCCCACCCACATGGATGAATATTACATGGTACATAAATAGTGCCTCCAAACTCCTCATGTGACAACTGGCAAATTTTTATAATAAAATCATCAGTAAGTTCATCTTTTTCACAAATCTTTCTAAAATTGAAATCCATTCAATAACCTCCTATTTTCTATAATTTTATTTAACTACTCTACTTATTTTCTCTACATATTCAAATGGTATATACTTACATAACCAAATATTATTTTCAGATAAATAAAATTTATAACCATTTTCATACATTTTTCCTGTATTAATTTTTAAAACTACAGGTACACCATGCCTTTTCCCAACCTTAACAGCCGTATCTATATCATTTGATAAGTGTACATACAGTCTACTTTGTCTAATAATACCTTCCTTTTTAATATTCTCTAAAAATCTAGTAGCCGTTCCATGATAAAGACATTTTGGCGGTTCTAATTCTTTCAATTCAACCTCAACATTAATTGAATGTCCTTGATTTGCTCTAATCTTGCTTCTATCATCATTAAAACTGTACCTCTGCTTATTATCTTCTTTAACTATTTGCTCAAGGATTTCTATATTAATATTTCTACCAGTATTATTTATTTTTTCAATCAATTCATTAACATCTGCATATCCATAGTCATCTAATTTAATTCCAATAGTTTCTGGTTTATGTCTTAATATTAAACTTATAAAAATAGATAACTTATCTTTTTTACTCATTGACTTCACCTCATCTTCTTTAGCTAATATTTCAGCACTATCTATACATCTCGCCACAACTTTTACATTGATACATAGTGCCTAATTGTGTATTAAGTTCATATATATCTCCACCACAGTCACATTTTTTAATTTTTATTGGATTTTTCTTCATTTTTAATCACTCCTTTTCTATTAAAATCTTGATTTTAACTTCATTATTCTTATTAATATTTAATATATTTACCTTTGCATTCTACAATTAACCCTTCACTATTCCTATCGTTAATCCAACTTAATTTACATATCTTATTAACCTTAAAACATTTCTCTTCATTAGTTAAACATGTAGTACATTTGATTATCTTTCCTAGTGTTGGTAATGGTTCTCCCATTTTCACCCTAATTATCATTTCATCCATTTTCTTCTCCTATTCAATACTAAGATTATATTTTTTGATTACATCTTTATTTTCATAAAAATTACCTATGATTTCTAATTTCCTATCTTTTGAAAATGTTTCACTTAAATTAAAAGTATATTTTCCACCTATGCTTTCAAATGTAACTGTTGCTCCTTTTTGGCAAAGATAAATTTACTAAACATACTTTCCAAACACCATCAAAGATAAATTTAACAATATCATATTGAAATATCTTTTTTTCAAAACAATCTTTTAGCCCTATGTATTGCATTATTTTCAAATCTTCTACTCTTGGTATACAAATATCGTTATAGTATTGTTCAGAATATCCACTTTTTATAAACATCTCTTCTGTTAGTAATCTTAATTCTTCTCCATGTATCATTCTAAATCCATTCCAAATTCTGAAATCTAACTCCACTTAACCAGCTCCTTTGTTTTATTCTTCTGTCGTATCTAACAATCTTGTAACTTTTTTTACAGACCAATCACATGGAAGTAAACCCTTGTCTATTAATTCATATAGCATACAATTATGTTCATCAAGATTTTTCATATATCCAAGAGGACAATTTTTGCAATGTTTAGATTTTATACAAATATATTTAATAATATTTAAAGCACTTAAAGTGTTTTCTATATCTTTTTCTGTTAATTCAATTTGATTTTCCATATGTATCTCCTTATAATTTTTCTAACATCTTACAATTTTTCTTATTACATTTACCTCCACAACCACATTTTTCAATATTTCTAAACCAACCTTTGTGTATTTTTCTTTCAGCACAAAGCTTTTTTATTAAGTTAAAATAATATTCTTCCATCTAATCACCTATTTTTTATTTTTTTTGAATCTGCTTTTTCCTTGATTTTCTTTTTGTTTATATTTAGATTCATATTTTTTTAACTCTTCTTCAATTTCATATAATGTATTACAAAAGGCAAAGTATTTATTTAGTTCATATTTAACCAACCTTCTCTTAGCTAAAGTGTTTTTTAATTCTTTAATGGTATCAATCTTATCATTTAAAGAAGCTGTGTCTAAATTCATTTCTTCTATTACATGTAATACTTCTTCCTTTTTCTTATCACAAAGACTTAGTTCATCTGATATATTTTGTTTATGTTCTTTAAACAATTTTATTAAATTTTTAATATCTAAATATTTCTTTTCAAAACCATCAGCTTTAATTTCTTTCACATATAAATCTTGGTGCGCTACATATGAATGAAGTTTTATAATACATGGAACATACTTAAATTCTTCTTTAAGTTCTCTGTACTTATCTAAAGCATCGCTATATTTCTCAAACCCAAATTGTGTATTTCCATATTTCAAGTCAATTTTAGTTACATAATTATAATTCATTTCAATCACCATGTTTAGTAATATTATATTTCTATGAGAGCTTCTTGAAATTTTAAATTAAATACATACGTTATTAATTTTTTGTCGTTTTTATAATTTAAATATTCATTTATAGAAGCGTCATAAGCATCCATCTTACTATATCTATGTGTATACCATCCTTGAAACTTGAGGTAGTCTTGTTCTGTCAAATACTCACTTGCTAGATTTAATAGACTACCTCTTTTATTTAGTATTTGTTTTATCATTTAATCACCTATCTTTTATATTTTTAAATATCTACTTTTCAAGGTACATTTTAACTTCTTGATTTAACTTATTTTTTTAATGTTCTCTACAAATTCTATTAACCATTTTCTACCTATCTCAGTCCATTTAAGCTGCGTATCATGTTCTGTTATTTTAAAATCTGCATATTCAGGTATCAACCATAAATAATTTTTATATGGTTTCCAACATTTTATTCGCCCATTTATTCTTTCTGGATATATAATTCTGTTTAAATGTAGTAATTTATTTAATGCTTGTGCTGTCATTCCTAAATCTTTCGCAATATCTGTTGTCGTAACTAATTTGTCAGGATTTAATACTTTATCATGATATTCTACTTTAGGTTGTTGAACTTGAATTGTTTCTTTAAGTAATAATCTTTCTTTTTCTTCTTCTATCCATCTTTTAGCTCTTTCAATAGAATCTTGAATCATATAACTATCTGTAAGCTGTTCTCTCATATTGAAATATTCATCCATTATTTTATCGTGTATTTCCCAAGCTAAATCAGTATCCATTATCTTAATTAGTTTTGAGTAACCTCTTTCAGATAATAAAAATATATTATCAGCTTGAGTTATAGATTGCTTGGAATAACCTAATTCTATCAACGTGTGCGTCTCATGCACACGTTTCAAATCTATATAATCAATATTATTTTTAAACCTTTTTAAATTATCAGATATTCTCCTTCTTATATCAGCATTTCTCATATTATGTATTTCAGATATAGCTTTGTCTGTCATACATTTTTTACTTTCTCCAAATCCTCCTTCTATAATAGGAATTTCTAAATCTATAAATTTTTGTTTTCCCTTGATTCTTAAATTATTCAATTCAAATCCTCTCCTTAATCATTTCATTTTTTAATTATAATTCTCATTGTCTTCAATATTTAAAGCATCTTCTATTTTTTTAATAGTCTTAGCAAGATTAAGAATTTCTAATTGATTATTTACTGATAAATTTAAAAATGTATTCTTCATTTCAGTTGTGATTATATCTTCCATTACATCACCTCTCAACTTCATTTGTAATTTAATTATAATTACAAATGAAGTTAAAGTCAATACTTTTATATTTTATTTGTAATATTATTTTTTATATTTTAATTGCATTTGTAATATTATTGTGATATTATTTAATTACAAAATAAGTGAAAGGGGCAAACATGTGTATACTAGAGTAAAACAAATCAGAGAAAAATTGAAACTTAATCAAGCAGAATTTGCAAAAAAGATAGGCTTAAGTCAATCAACATTAGCAATGATAGAAGTTAATAAAAGAACTTTCAGTGACAAACATATAAAATTAATTTGTTCTGAATTTGGTGTCAGTGAAAATTGGTTAAGAACAGGAGAGGGAGATATGTTTGCTTCCTCTCCATACGAAAAAGAATTTCTTAACATTTTTGATTCTTTAACTTCTGATACAAAAGAATACCTTTTATTAATGGCAAAAGAGTTGCTTAAAACTCAAAATAAGTTACTGAATTCTAAAAAATAATTTATAAAAGAGTAGCTAAGCTACTCTTTTATAAAAAAGAAACTAAGTATATCCATGTTTTAAATAAATGAAGAAGTGCGATTATAAAATTTGTTAATTTATGGTTGCACTTTTTATTTGTGTGAATATTCAGTTTTCAATGTACGTATGTATACTTATCTAATTTTATTAACTAAAATATATTCATATTCAAGCGATGTTTTAACAGAACCTTTTAACTCTCCAAATTTTTGTTTATCTATTTTTTTTATTTTTAAAAACATTTTCCCTAATAACTCAAGCTCTTTTTGATTCATCTTTTTTTTATGCAAATATTATCACTCCTTTTTATGTCTTTGACATTCCATATTTAAATTATATTATGTCATTAGCATATTGTCAACAGGTAATATGTTTTTGACATATTTTATATCAATTTTATTGCAAAGACATATTTTATATGATAATATATTTTAAAGAGGGAGGTGATAATATTGAATAAAAGATTGAAAACTTTAAGAAAAGAATTAGGGCTGAATCAAACACAGATGGGAAATAAATTATTTCTATCTCAAGACCACATTTCCTCACTAGAAACAGGTAGGAGAGATTTAACAGATAGAATAATCAATGATATATGCAAAGAATTTAATGTAAACGAAAATTGGTTAAGAACAGGAGAAGGGGATATATTTCAAGACCCAACTTTAGATATGGATTTTGATGATGATATTAAAGAAATGTTAAGAATGATAAGTAAATTAAGTCCAGAAGCACAAAAAAGATTATACAATGTAGCTGAGGTTTTTTTAGAGGAAGAAAATAAGAAGTAAAAAGAGGATGTTATGCTCCTCTTTTTTTATTTTCATATTTCTCAACTTCAGATTTATAATTTGTAAATTTATCTTTATTATTCCTTTTTAATTCTGACAGCATATTACCTAGCTTCATTAATTTTTCTTTGTTAATTTTTCCTTCTGACATAAACTTTCCCCCTTAGAAAAATAAAGTATACCTATTATAAATACTTCCCCTTTACACTTAATTAATTACATT
>OBXC01001422.1_pt1 | contig 11591 bp, 10 predicted proteins | sample 1538111 | NCBI WGS metagenome assembly OBXC01 (sample SAMEA2580137, study PRJEB22360) | human gut metagenome | biome: human gut; feature: human-associated habitat; material: faeces | place: Denmark | collected 2008/2010 | reverse complement strand
TTCTGCGGCCCCCCCACCCGCTGGCGGAGGAGCGCACGCAGCCGCTCCACCACGGCGGTATAGCGGTAGACATAGGCCACCATCACCCTGGCGTCCCGCCGGGCCAGCAGCCGCTCCGCCTGCCCCGGCGGGGCGGTCTGGAGCCCCAGGGGTTTTTCCAGAAGCACGGCCTTGCCCCGCTCCACCGCGCGCTCGGTATAGGGCAGGTGGAACTGGTTGGGAGTGCAGAGCACCACTGCGTCCACCACGTCCAGCAGCTCCTCCAGGCGGGTGGTCATCCGTACCCCGTCAAGCCCGTGCCGGACGCACAGCCGCCGGCAGCCCTCCAGGGTGCGGCTGCACACGGCGGCGACGGTACAGCGCCCCTCCTGGGCCAGAAAGCCCTCCACGTGCCGGTCGGCGATGGCCACCGTGGTGCCCGCGCCGACGATTCCAATCCGAATTCCCATACGTCCGCTCCTTTTTTCAGCTTCACTCCATCATAGCACGGAGCGGGACGTTTGCAAAGCGGTTTCAGCGCAGGCGGAACAGGCGGCGCAGGTGGATGCCCTGGGCCTGGAGGGCGGCCAGGTAGAGCACGCCGCCGAACAGCAGGCAGGCCAGGGCGGCGGGGAGAGCTTCCAGGCCGGCGCGGCGAAGCACCTGGAACAGAAGGTTGATCACCAGCCCCATGAGCAGGGCGGAGAGGGCGGGGGCGGTGCACCACTGAAAAATCTGGGCCCGCAGGCCGGTCGCCCGGCGGACGGCCCACCAGTTGAGGAGTACCCCCAGGGCGGCGGAGGCGAGAAAGCCCGCCACATAGCCCTTGAGCCCCACGCCGGGCAGGCCCATGAGGAAGAAGGTACAGCCGAGCTGCACCACGCCGCAGAGGATGGAGTTGCGGGCGGCGGCCCCCGGACGGCCCACGCCGTTGAGGGCGCTGGCGAGGACGGACTGGTAGCAGGACAGGAGCACCCCGACGGACAGGGGGAGAATAGAGCGGCCCACGGTGGGTTCCCGGAACAGGGCGGCGCCCAGGGTGGGGCCCAGCACCACCAGAAAGGCCATGGCGGGGAGGATCAGCACCGAGGTGGCCAGCATGGAGCGGTCCACCCGGTGCTGCACCAGACCCCGCTGCCCCAGGGCGGCGCCTTCAGCCAGCTTGGGCACCAGCACCAGGCCCAGCGCCCCGATGAAGGCGGTGGGCAGGCAGAGCATGGGCAGGGTCATGCCGCACAGCACGCCGAAGGCGCTCATGGCCTCCGAGACCTCCGCCCCCGCGTGGACCAGCCGCTGGGGGATGAGCACAGAGGTGGCCGAGCCCATCAGGTTGCCCAGCAGGCTGGTCAGCCGGATGGGGACGGCGATGGAGGCGATGCGGCGGTTGAGCTGCCGGTGCTCCAGCGGCGCGCCGGTCAGGCCGCCCGCCCGGTTCAGGTGCCGCCGGGCCAGCAGGAGCAGGGTAACGGCGGAGAACAGCTCGCACAGGATCATGCCGGTGACAATCAGCCCCACCGTCCGCTCCGGGTTCTGGGGGAGAAAGACCACCAGCAGCCCCAGCACCGCTCCGGTGCGGATGAACTGTTCACACAGCTCCACCGCCGCCGGCGGACGGATGTTGCCCGTGCCGTAGAAGAAGTGCTTGTGCAGGTTCTCCACCCCGGTGAGCAGGATGCAGGGCAGCAGGAGCAGCAGGCCCAGCTGGGTGCGGGCGTCCCCCAGCAGATAGACCGAGATGGGGTCGTAGAGCAGGACCACCACCGCAGCCACCGCCGCAAAGAGGAGGAGAAATACCGCCAGGCAGCGGCGGAGCACCTGGGCGATGGCGGCCCGGTTGCCCCTGGCGTGATACTGGGAGGAGAGGTTGGACACTGCCACCGTCAGACCCACGGCGGTGAGGGCCATGATGACGGAGAACACCGGCATGATGAGCTGGTACAGCCCCATGACCTCCGCGCCGATCAGCCGGGAGAGCAGGATGCGGTACACGAACCCGAGAAATTGGGAGACGATACTGGTGCCCGTGAGGATCAGGGTACCGTAGAGCATAGAGGTACGGTCGAGTTTCAAGGCGCACCCTCCTTTCCCTAAACCCTATTCACCACGGGTTGTCCCCCATACGCGGGAAAATCTTTGACAAAACGGCCGCAAGCGCGTATGATAAATCCATTCATACTTTGTAGTATGGAAGAAAGGGCCAACCGTGGCGGCCAAAGTGATCCATGTGCCCTGATGTTCCCCAGCAGCGCGCCGGCTCTCCTGTTCAAACACTGCGGGAGGGCACCGGGCCCAGCATACCGGGCCTTCCACGTGGGCAATGGATACCGCCCCATGTTCCTGTCCCTGGCCGATCTGCCTGTGCGGGATGCGCTGCCGGATCTGCGGGTATGGGTGGAGACCGCCCGGCTGGTCTGCCATGAAAAACCGGCCGGTTTGCTGATTATCCTGAGAGATCTGGGGTGGCCTTTTCCTGATTTATGCATCCTGACCACAAATTTTGATAAAAAAAATAACGCTTTTTTCTTGCATTTCACTTGCCTGTTGGCGTGGAAAGCAGTATACTTATTAGGAAGGTTTGTGTTAAAAAAATAACGATTATAATCGCAGGCTTTGATATTCGATTAAGGAGGCAGAACAAATGGGATTTGTGAAGCTGGAAAAGCAGGGCCATGTGGGCATCGTGACGATCGACCGTCAGGAGGCCCTGAACGCCCTGAACAGCCAAGTTCTGAGCGATCTGGACGCGGTTATCGACCAGGTGGCGGCGGACGATGAGATCTATGTGATGATTCTGACCGGCGCGGGCCGCTCCTTTGTGGCGGGAGCCGACATCGGCGAGATGAAGGGCTTCTCCTCGATCGACGGCAAGAAGTTCGGCGTGCACGGCGGCGGCGTGTTCCTCAAGCTGGAGAACCTGTCCAAGCCCGTGATTGCGGCGGTAAACGGCTTCGCCCTGGGCGGCGGCTGTGAGCTGAGCATGGCCTGCGACATCCGACTGGCCAGCGAGAAGGCCCGGTTCGGCCAGCCCGAGGTGGGCCTGGGCATTACCCCCGGCTTCGGCGGCACCCAGCGGCTGCCCCGCATCGTGGGCGTCAGCAAGGCTATGGAGCTGATTCTGACAGCCAAGACCATCAAGGCCGACGAGGCCAAGGCCATCGGCCTGGTCAGCGAGGTCTACCCCGCCGAGGAGCTGATGGATAAGGCCATGGAGCTGGCCAACGCGATCTGCGCCAACGCCCAGATCGCCGTGTGCGAATCCAAGCGCTGCATCCGCATGGGCATGCAGACCGACATCCACACCGGCTCCGCTTTCGAGGCCGAGGCCTTCGGCGTTACCTGCGGCACCGAGGACAAGAACGAGGGCATGGGCGCGTTCCTGGAGAAGCGGGCTGAGAAGCACTTCCAGAACCGGTAAGCGGTACATATGACGCCTGTCATCGCAAACCTGTCCGACCAGGTATGGAATGTTCTGATCAAACCAATAGAAAAGAGGTTTTTTACTATGAAGAAGATTGTGGTCATCGGCGGCGGTACCATGGGGCTGGACATCGCCCAGGTATTTGCCCGCAACGGCTATGACGTTGTGGTGCGCGACATCAAGGACGAGATCATCCAGGCCAGCGAGGCCCGGCTGAACAAGGGCCTGGATAAGCTGGTGAGCAAGGGCAAGCTGGACGAGGCCAAGAAGGCTGAGATCCTGTCCCACATGAGCTTCACCACCGAGCTGGCCGCCGCTGCCGATGCCGATCTGGTGGTGGAGGCCGCCATCGAGAACCTGGACATCAAGAAGAGCATCTTCGCGGAACTGGACAGCCTCTGCAAGCCGGAGACCATCCTGGCCTCCAACACGTCCTCCATCTCCATCACCGCCATCGCGGCGGCCACCAAGCGCCCCGACAAGTTCATCGGCATGCACTTCTTTAACCCCGCCACCGTCATGAAGCTGGTGGAGGTCATCCGGGGCGCCCACACCTCCGATGAGACCTACAAGACCATTGCCGAGCTGGCCGCCGCCATCGGCAAGGAGCCCGTTGAAGTCAATGAGGCCCCCGGCTTTGTGGTGAACAAGATTCTGGTTCCCATGATCAACGAGGGCATCGACCTGGTCTACACCGGCGTGGCCAGTGTGGAGGGCGTGGACACCGCCATGAAGCTGGGCGCCAACCACCCCATGGGCCCCCTGGCCCTGGGCGATCTGATCGGCCTGGACGTATGCCTGGCCATCATGGATACCCTGTACGACGAGACCCACGATCCCAAGTACCGCGCCTCCCTGCTGCTGCGCAAAATGGTCCGCGCCGGCAAGCTGGGCCGTAAGACCGGCATCGGCTTCTACGACTACTCCAAAAAGTAAACAGGGCAGACGCAGTTCCCTATGCGAGCAACGACGGGCGGGAGCCCCTGACTCCCGCCCGCCCGTTCTGAAATATAAATCTTAGGAGGAAGGCAACAAATGGATCTGCACCTTTCCAGAGAGCAGGAAATGCTCCGCAAGATGTACCGTGACTTCGCCGAAAATGAAGTCAAGCCCCTGGCCGAGTGGGTGGACGAGAACGAGGCGTTCCCCGAGGAAACCGTCAAGAAGATGGCGAAGCTGGGGATGATGGGCATCTATTTCCCCAAGGAGTACGGCGGCGCCGGCGCGGACGTTCTGTCCTATGTCATGGCCGTCGAGGAGATGAGCAAGGTCTGCGGCACCACCGGCGTTATCATCTCCGCCCACACCTCCCTGTGCTGCGCTCCCATCTATGAGAACGGCACCGAGGAGCAGAAGAAGTATTACCTGCCCAAGCTGTGCTCCGGCGAGTGGATCGGCGCGTTCGGTCTGACCGAGCCCGGCGCCGGCACCGACGCCCAGGGCCAGCAGACCACCGCCGTGCTGGACGAGAAGGGGGAGAACTGGATCCTCAACGGCTCCAAGATCTTCATCACCAACGCCGGCTACGCCAACGTGTTCGTGATCTTTGCCATCACCGGCGTTACCACCGACAAGCGCGGCCGCAAGAAGAAGGAGATCTCCGCCTTCATCGTGGAGCGCACCGACCCCGGCTTCTCCGTGGGCAAGCACGAGAAGAAGATGGGCATCAAGGGCTCCTCCACCTGTGAGCTGATTATGGAGGACTGCATCATCCCCAAGGACCGCCTGCTGGGCAAGCAGGGCAAGGGCTTCGGTATCGCCATGAAGACCCTGGACGGCGGCCGTATCGGTATTGCCTCCCAGGCCCTGGGTCTGGCCGAGGGCGCCATCGAGGAGACCATCAAGTACACCAAGGAGCGCGTCCAGTTCGGCCGGCGCATCTCCCAGTTCCAGAACACCCAGTTCCAGCTGGCTGACATGCACGCCAAGACCGAGGCGGCCAAGTGGCTGGTGTACTCCGCGGCCATGAAGAAGGAGAACCATGAGCCCTACACTGTGGACGCCGCCATGGCCAAGCTGGTGGCGGCTGAGACGGCCAGCGACGTGACCCGCCGCTGCGTGCAGCTGTTCGGCGGCTATGGCTACACCCGTGAGTACCCCATGGAGCGCATGATGCGCGACGCGAAGATCACCGAGATCTACGAGGGTACCAGCGAGGTGCAGCGCATGGTCATCTCCGCCAACCTGGGCGTGAACTAAAGGAACTGGAGGGAAAATTACGATATGAAATGCATCGTTTGTGTCAAGCAGGTACCTGATACCTCCGGCGTGGTGGCGGTGAAGGAAGACGGCACCATGGACCGCGCGGCCATGGCCACCATCACCAACCACGACGACCTGGCTGCGGTTGAGGCCGCGCTGCGCATCAAGGACGCCACCGGCTGCAAGGTGGTTGTGGTCTCCATGGGCCCCCCTCCCGCTGAGGGGATGCTGCGTGAGCTGCTGGCCATGGGCTGCGATGAGGCCGTGCTGGTCTCCGCCCGCGAGTTCGGCGGTTCCGATACTTACGCCACCTCTCAGATTCTCGCCGCCGCCATCAAGAAGGTGGGCGTGGACGAGGACGACATCGTGTTCTGCGGCCGTCAGGCCATCGACGGCGACACCGCCCAGGTGGGCCCCCAGATCGCCGAGAAGCTGCACCTGCCCCAGGTCTCCTATGTGGCGGAGATCGCGGTGGAGAACAAGGCCGTCACCGTGAAGCGTCTGCTGGAGGACGGCTACATGACCATCAAGGTTCAGACGCCCTGCCTGCTGACCTGCGTGAAGGAGCTGAACGACGCCCGCTACATGAGCGTGGGCGGCATCATGGAGTGCTACAACAAGCCTCTGGAGATCTACAACTACGAGACTCTGAAGGACGATCCCCTCATCGACGTGGATACCATCGGCCTGAAAGGCTCTCCCACGAATGTGTACAAGTCCTTCTCTCCCCCGGTGAAGGGCGCCGGTATGATGATGGAGGGCGCCGACAAGGCGACCGTCGAGAAGCTGGTCTCCATCCTCAACGACAAGCACATCATCTGATAGAGTGAAAGGAGAGCAACACAATGGCTTTTGATAGTAAGGATACCGCCGCCTTCAAGGGCGTATGGGTTTTCTGTGAGCAGCGCGAGGGCGTGATTATGTCCACCAGCTACCAGCTCCTCTCCGAGGGCCGCAAGCTGGCCAACGACCTGGGCGTGGAGCTGTGCGGCGTGGTGCTGGGCAAGGACATCAAGGAGGACTACCTGAAGGCCCTGGGCGGCTACGGCGCCGACAAGGTGTACTACTGCAACCACGAGCTGCTGGATGTCTACACCACCGACGCCTACACCAAGGTCATCTGTGACCTGGTGGAGGACAAGAAGCCCGAGATCTTCCTCATCGGCGCCACCAACATCGGCCGTGACCTGGGCCCCCGCTGCGCGGCCCGCCTGCACACCGGCCTGACCGCCGACTGCACCCACCTGGACGTGGACGTGGAGAAGTACAAGGCCTTCCTGAAGACCACCTCCACCATCGACGTGGACAACACCAAGTTCGAGGAGAACACCAACCTGAAGATGACCCGTCCGGCCTTCGGCGGTCACCTGATGGCCACCATCATCTGCCCCCGCTTCCGTCCCCAGATGTCCACCGTGCGTCCCGGCGTCATGCAGACCCAGCCCTATGACGAGGCCGGCGCCGCGAAGACGGAGATCGTCAACGTGGACGTGAAGCTGGACAAGTCCGACATCCATGTGGATGTGCTGGAGGTCAAGAAGGCCGCCAAGAAGCTGGTCGATCTGATCGGCGCCGACGTGGTGGTTTCCGTGGGCCGCGGCATCAGCAAGGACGTCGAGGGCGGCATCAAGCTGGCTGAGGAGCTGGCGGGCGTCCTGGGCGGCGTCGTGGGCTCCTCCCGCGCCTGTGTCGACGCGGGCTGGATCTCCGCCGACCACCAGGTGGGCCAGACCGGCAAGACCGTGCACCCCCGCATCTATGTGGCCCTGGGCATCTCCGGCGCCATCCAGCACCTGGCTGGCATGCAGGACTCCGAGTGCATCATCGCGGTGAACAAGAACGAGTCCGCCCCCATCTTCGACGTGGCCTCCTACGGCATCGTGGGCGACCTCTACAAGGTCACCCCCATGCTCATCGAGGCCATCCGCGCCGCCAAGGCCGCGAAGTAAGAGGCACATTGCGCCACCAATACAGCGGAGGCCCTCCCCGGAGGGCCTCCGCTTTCTATCACAGCGGGGGAGGGGTTCCATGGCGGAGCGGAACGCAAAACTGATTCTCATGGTGGGTGTGCTGGGCGTCTCCGCCTCGGCCATTCTGGTGCGGTTTTCCCAGGCGCCGTCCGGGGTGACCGCAGCCTACCGCCTGGGCTGGACGGTGCTCCTGTTGCTTCCGGTAGTGCTCCTGCGGTGCCGTGCGGAACTGAGGCGGGTGACGGCGCGGGATTTGGTCCTGTGCGGGGCCAGCGGCGTTCTGCTTGCACTCCACTTCCTCACATGGTTTGAGTCCCTTAAGCGTACCAGCGTGGCCTCCTCCACGGTGCTGGTGAGCACCGAGGTGATTTTCACCGCCCTGGGCTTCGCCCTGTTCCTGCATGGAAAAATCCCACGGCTGGGGGTGTGGGCCATTCTCCTGGCCTTTGGGGGCAGCGCCCTGCTGGCCCTCTCCGGAGGCGGCGGGGCAGGGGGGCTGTCCGGCAACCTGCTGGCCCTGGCTGCGGCCTCGGCCGCCGCCGTCTATACCCTCATCGGACGGATACAGCGGGGCCATCTGTCTACCACGGTCTACACCTTTCTGACCTATCTGGCCTGCTTTCTCACCCTGCTGTTGGGCACCGCCGCGGCGGGGACGCCCCTGACGGGCTACGGCGGCCGGGAGTGGCTCATCGGTCTGGCGTTGGCGGTGCTGTGCACTCTCCTGGGACACAGCCTGTTTAGCTGGTGCCTGAAGTACCTGTCCCCATCCTATGTGTCCGCCGCAAAGCTGTGTGAGCCGGTCTTCTCCTCACTGGCGGCCATCCCCCTGTTCGGAGAGGTGCCCGGTCCACTCCAGCTTGCCGGAGGCGCGGCGGTGCTGGGAGCTGTCCTCCTCTACACCTGGGCGGAGCGTGAAAAAACTCCTGCCGGATGAGTCCGGCAGGAGTTTTTTCAGTCGTTAGGCGCCGAGGGCGGCCACGATAAAGGGCTTGAACTTGTCCCAGTAGCCCATGATGAAGATGATGAGCACAATGACGGGCAGGACGTACTTGAAGTAGAGGCGGAACTGGGCGGGGAAGCGGACGCCTCTGCCCTGGTTTGCTTCTTCCAGGAAGTGGTCGTAGCCCCAGCCGTACTTTTTGGATACACAGCAGAACAGCAGGTAGATCATGGAGCCGATGGGGAGCAGGTTGTTGCTCACCAGGAAATCCTCCCAGTCCATAATGCCCATGCCCAGGGCCTTCACGCCGCTCCACAGGTTGTTGCCCAGCAGACAGGGCAGGCTCAGCAGGAAGATGAGCACCAGATTGGCCAGTACCGCCCTGCCACGGGAGATACCGAAGCGGTCCATCCAGCAGGCGAGGATATTCTCAAACACGGCGGTTACGGTGGACAGGGCGGCAAAGAACAGGAAAACGAAAAACAGCGCGCCCCAGAGCTGGCCGCCCGGCATGGCGTTGAACACATTGGGCAGGGTCACAAAGATCAGGCTGGGGCCCTGGCCGGGGTTGACGCCGAAAGCGAAGGCGGAGGGGAAGATGATCAGGCCGGAGACAAAGGCAACGCAGGTGTCCAGAACGCCCACGTTGATGGCCTCGCCGAACAGGCGGCGCTCCTTGCCGATGTAGCTGCCGAAAATGGCCATGGCGCCGATACCCAGGCTGAGGGTGAAGAAGGCCTGTCCCATGGCGTCATAGATGGCGCGGAACAGCCGAAAGCTACCGTCGGCATCGTACATCAGGTTGTGGAAGTTGGGCACCAGGTAGAACTTCACGCCCTCCATGGCACCGGGAAGGGTGAGGGCCCGGACGGCCAGCACTACCAGCAGGGCCAGCAGGCAGAGCATCATGGCCTTGTTGACCTTCTCCACGCCGTTTTTCAGGCCGCGGCTGCAGATCAGCATACCAAGCACCACCACGATGCCCATGAACAGAAGCTGAATTCCTACGTTGCCCTGCATGGCGCCGAAAGCGGTTTCCACACCGGCGGCATCCAGGCCCCGGAATTCGCCGGCAGCCACCTTGAAGAAGTAAAGCAGCAGCCAGCCGGCGATGGTGGTGTAGAACATCATCAGCAGGTAATTGCCCGCCATGCCGAACCAGCCGTACCAGTGCCACTTGCTCCCCTTGGGCTCCAGGACCTGAAAGGAGGCCAGGATGCTCTTCCGGCTGGCCCGGCCCACGGAAAACTCCATGGCCATGATGGGCAGGCCCATGATGACCAGGAACAGCAGATAGATCAGCACAAAGGCCGCGCCGCCGTACTGCCCCACGATGTAGGGGAACCGCCAGACGTTGCCCAGGCCGATGGCGCACCCGGCGGAGATGAGCACAAAGCCCAGCCGGGACGCAAAGGTCTCTCTCTCTTTCACAATTGCATACCCTCCTTGGATCAGCCGCCACACGCGCAGCATTACACACATAATAGCGGATTTTGGAAGGTATGTCAATCAAAAGCGGCGCGTAACCCTTGTGTCATGGCGGAACGGGTACTTTTAAAGCCAATCAAGAACCACGTCCCGCAGGGTGACGGGGGAGACGCAGTTGCGCCGGAGGAGCTCCAGAAGCTGGTCAATGCGCTCCACGCTGACCGTGATGTTGGGCACCGATGCCTCCTCTCCGTCCGGTCCTGCCACCTTAACTCCATAGCTCTCGCAGGACAGGCCGCCGCCCAGCTCCATCTCGTCCACCAGAATGTAATACTGGAAGGAGTGTGCAGTGCCGTCCTCCTCTTCCCCCGTACAGGTATCGACTAATAGTTCCCTCATCTTGTATCTGCTCCCTTCTTCTTTGATCCGTAAGACCATTATATTGTATTTTCCAGCATTTGTAAAGGAGCGATCACCGCAGGTTTCGACACGGGAGGGCGGTTATGTCACCCGCAGAGAGGACTTCTGTCAACGAAAGCGCGAAGAAGGGGAGAGAACGGCGGGAATGGTCGAATTTGAGGGAGTGAATGTGGAAAGAAAAGAGGCGTCCGCCGGCGGTGGACGCCTCTTTGTGGAAAAAAGGGGCTAGGAGAGGGGAAAAGCCGCCTCCACGGCCTCGGAAATGGCCTCGGCAAAGGTGGGATGGGGGCGCACCGGGCGGAGTAGCTGCTCCGCCGTCAGCTCCAGCGTGACCGCCAGGGCGAGCTCGGAGATGAGATCGGTGGCCCGGTAAGAGCACAACTGAGCCCCCAACAGGGCGCGGCTCTCCCGGTGGAATACCAGCTTGACAAAGCCCCGCTTTCCCCCCTCGATGAGGGTACGGGCGTTGCCCCCCAGCACACACTTGCCGGCGGCACAGGGGATGCCCCGGGCCCTGGCCTCGTCGGCGGTGAGTCCCACCTGGGCCAGCTCCGGGCTGGTGTAGACGCAGGCGGGGATGGGGGCCACTCCGCGGAGGGGGGTGCGGCCCAGCAGGAGGTCGGCCACAAAGCGCCCCTCCGCCTCTGCCTTGTGGGCCAGCATGGCCCCGCCGATGGCGTCCCCGATGGCATAGAGGGAGGGGATGGAGGTGCGGAACTGTCCGTCCACCCGGAGGAACCCCCGCTCCAGCTCCGGCAGGAGGTCCCCGGCAAAGAGGCCGCCGGTGGCGGGCCGCCGCCCGGTGGCCACCAGGACAGCGTCGGCCTCCAGCCGGCGCGCCTCTCCCCGGTGGGTGAAGGCGACGGCAGGGCCGGGGGTGGCGCCGGTGACGTCGGCTCCGGTGAACACCTCCACCCCGTCCTGCCTGAGCTGCGCGGCCAGACTCTGGCCCAGCTCCCGCTCCAGGGTGGGCAGGAGGCGGGGGGCCGCCTCCAGAATGGTGACGCGGGCGCCTGCGGCGGCCCAGACACACGCCAGCTCCACCCCGATCACTCCGCCGCCGATGATGGCCAGACGGTCCAGGGGACGCAGATCGGAAAGCAGGCCGTCGCTGGTGACTACACCGGGTGTGTCCAGGCCGGGGATGGGGGGCAGGGCGGGCTCGGAACCCGCGGCGACCAGGATGCGGGCCGCCTCGTAGGCCGCGCCCCCCGCCCCCCCCGTGTGTGGG
>OBXC01001421.1_pt1 | contig 11594 bp, 24 predicted proteins | sample 1538111 | NCBI WGS metagenome assembly OBXC01 (sample SAMEA2580137, study PRJEB22360) | human gut metagenome | biome: human gut; feature: human-associated habitat; material: faeces | place: Denmark | collected 2008/2010 | reverse complement strand
TTGAAACGTCCCCCAAAAAATTTACCCCCTATAGGGGAGTGGGGGGTATATTACCAACGTTCTTCGTTGATAAATTTATCTTTCTTAGTTTTATGTTTCTCAGGATGCAGTTTATTGTGGCAACTCTTACATACAGCAATTAAGTTTCTGTATCGTTTGCCTTTATACACGTAGTATTTACTTAGTGCCAAGCTTGGATGCTTCCTTACATGTTGAACATGATGCACTGTATCAGCTTTAGTTATCTTGCCAAGCTTCTTACACTCTTGACATTCATAGTGCTGCTCTCTTAATACTTCTTCCTTTAGATGTCTAAACTCTTTTGACTTATAGAACTTCCATAACTCTTTATCTTCTATCAATTCATTTATCCATTGTTCTAAGTTAGTCATTGTTTTTCACCTCAAATAATAAAGGACCTTATTAATTATAATAAGATCCTTTATATGTTATATATTATTGTAATTGTTCTAGACTCTCTTTTACTTGTTTTATATTTATTTTTGTAGAGTTATCTTCTTTTGTCTCAGCTTCTCTATATACATATTTAACCATTTGTACTGCATTCATTCCTAAAGAGTTAACTGCTTTAGCTGTTTTATATCCGTTGCTATCTTCTTGTCCAGCTTCCCTGAACATATTCATTTTATCTTTTCCATACTGTTCTAGAAAGCTACCTTTTGTCATTATATCTTCCATATTAGCACTATTGAATTGTGTTTCATTATTTACATATTTACTAATATCTTTTATATATTGACTTCCTAAATCAGTTAATTTATCATCATCATTCTTTACAGTTTCATAATCATCCTTACCTTTAGTTATAAAGTAATCAACCTTTTCTGAAACTGTCATATCTTTTAGGTTAACCTTACTGCTTTCTTCTGATGTTGTTCGACTACAAGCAACACATCCAATAGCTATCATACCTACTAATAATACTACTATTAATCTTTTTATATTTCCCATAAAATCACTCCTTTAATTATCATTAATTAAAGAGTATATATTTACCCTATATTTTGCAACACTTTATTTAATTTCTTCTAATAAGCTTCTTAATTTTTCTTTGTATTTTTCATCTTTAACTATTCTAATTAGGCTCTCTATTTCCCACTTTCTTGGTGTGTTAGGTAATTTCTTACGCACTGCTAAATCTATTAAGCTCTTTGCTTTATTAAATGTATGTATATGTGTATGTCCTTCTTCAAAGTGTTTCTTAGTATTATGTACTATATAACCATATTTTACTTGATATATAACATATTCCTTTCTCTGATATATCTTTCTTGCTCCTGGAGATTTATCAAAGTTAGGTTTATCTCGCATCAACTCTTCCAGTTCCCAATACTTCTTCGGAACTTCTATTATAGCTTCTATAACCTCATTTATATCTCTATATACTTTTTTCCCATTTAAGTTCATCTCCTTAGTAAAACTAAAAGGACTGATGCTCTTTTAATAGATGCATCAGTCCTTAAATCTATATTACTATTTATTTGGGGACTTAATTTTATTTTTCTATACTATAATATTAACATATCCTTTCGGAAATATTTCTGAACAATTTCCGAAATAATTCTGAAATATTTCTATATAATCCCTTTAATCTTCTCAATTAGCTTATTACGTATATTTATGCATTGTCTGTCAGAATACCCCGTTTTCATAGATACATATTTCCAATTCTTTTTTCTTCTATCATTGGAGAAATATTTTGTATCTACTATAGTCTTTTCTATATCATCTAATAAACTTAATGCTTCTTCTACTTTATTTATTTGTATTTTCTTTTTATTTATTTTCTTTTGCTTATCTAGTATTTCTTTTTCCTTCTTTATCAATTCTTCATATACACTGTCATTTATATTATTAGTAACTCCTGTACGTTCTAAATTATATGAAATTGCTTTACAACCTTCATATTCTTCTTGTGCTATTGTCAGTTCATACTCTAAACATCTTAATTCTACTTTTGTTTCTTTGTACTCATACAATTTTCTTTCCGCTTTTTGAAATAATGGATCTCTCTTCTTTTCCTTTTTTTTCTCTGTCATAACCTCTCCCCCAAATTAATTATTATTTTTCTTCTAATTCTCTTTCTGCCATTCTTATAGCTTCTATAGGTGTATATCCTTTGTCTATGTATTTCTTAGCCAGTTCGACTAATTCTTTATATCTTGCTAATATCATCTTCAACCTCCTCTTTAAAAGAAGCTCAACTGTTCGCACTTAATTGGTCCTATTTCTTCTTTCTTAAATTGTTCTCCATGATCATTCCAAGTAATTCGACCGCATCTATAACCACATTTTTTTATTTTTTCGCACTCCTTACAGCATTGGTTTTTACATAATGTATCAGTGTCAAAGTACCAACTTTCTATCATTTCAATTAGCTGTAATTCTTTTGCACTGTCCATTCTCTCACATCCAAATGGAGTCATGTTTTCACATTCAAACATTTTATTCACCTAGTCTTATTACATATACTCTAAATGCTCCTCTAGTAGGATAGCAGAAGGTGTACCCTTCACCCTCTGCTATTCTATAAGCTTCTTCTGCTTTTTTAGGTAAAATAGGATAATATCTTATGTATTTTTCTTCTATTTGTTCTAAATTGCATTTAATATTATTTCCTACTAAGTAATTATAGAACTGTTCTTTACTCTTATAATCTTCTTCTTTACCTACTAAATGTTTTATATTATTTTTATTGTCTCTAAATGTCATTAACTCTTCATTGTCAAAATTAAAAGGGTATGTCATCATCATCTATAGCTTGAAATCCATTTGGATCTAATCCTGCTGTTGGTTCAAAAGTTGGATTTATATCTTGTTGACTTGTATTTTTATAATCTAAAGCTTCTATACTTCTTGTATTTACTTTTGTAAATGTTCTATTTTCCCCTGATTGAGTTTGATATCTATCTACTCTTATACTTCCTTGGATAGCAATTAATCTTCCTTTTGTTATATAATTGGCACAAAATTCAGCTGCTTTTCCTATTACTTCTACTGGTATAAAGTCTACTTCTCTAGTTCCATCCTTTTTTGTATAATCTCTATTTATTGCAATTGTGAATGTTGCAACTGCTGTTCCAGTTCCAGGAATATATCTTAACTCTGGGTCTTTTGTTAGTCTTCCTACTAAACTTACACTATTCATTATCTATTCCCCTCTTTTTCTTTAAATTTTCTTGTTTCTTCTTCTAAATATCTGTCTATACATTCTATTTGCTTATTTGTTGTATGAATGTAATTCCATGTTGCTCCAGCTGTAAAACCTGTGCTAAATACAACCGAAATTCCTATTAGAATTAATATTATTTTTATCATTGTCTCCCCTCCTTATTTAATAATTTCCATTCTTCTGGTATAGTTTGATAAACACATGCACCTAATATCTTTTTAATTTCACATTCTTTGCAGTCTTCTTCTTTATTACAAATATTTTTTAAATGCATTAATGCTTCTAATGTATTTATTTTATTCTCTTTATTTACCTTCAAATTTCCACCCTCTTTTCTTTAATTTTTCTATATGTTTTTCTAAACCTTCTGACATAAATTCTAATAAACCTAATCTATATAAAATATTTACAACAACTTGTATAACATCATAACTTTCTTCTATTACTTCATCTATTAGTATAATTTCTTCTTTTCCTTTATATTTATCTATAGCTACTAACAATTCTTCTGTTTCTTCTTTTAATTTATCCAGTTCTTCTTGAAACTCATAGTTTCTTGTATCTAGAATAGGAAAAGTAAATTTATCTATAGTATTAGCACAATCTCCACATAATTCTATATCCTCATTTATTAGTTCTCCTTTATATGTTTTTATTGTTATATTGTATTTATCTTTTTCTTCTATTTCTTTTTGACATTTATCACAATAATGTTTAATCATTTCTCTCCTCCTAAAAATTTATATTCATTTTTTATTTCTTCTTGTTTAAGTTTTATAGCCATCTGTATAGCTTTTCTTATTGTTAATTTATATGTATATCCACATTTATTTTCTATTTCATAAAGTTCTTTTGCATTTTGTACAATTTCTTCTAAATGCTCTATTATCATTTCATTTTCTTCATTATCTTTATTTATAATCCATTTTCTTTTTCTCGGAAGATAATACTCATTATTATTTCTTAAAAACTCACCAACTCTACTTGGGTCTAGTTTCATTTTTTTACATCCTTCCGTTAATGTTTTATAGCTATGTATTTTCCCTTCTTTACAGAAATCAACTACTATGAAGCTTTTTCCTTCTTTTCTTGATTTCTTTGTTTTTATATCTTGTTTTTCTAACTTAGCTTTATTAATTTCTTCTCTTTCTTTTAAGGCATTCTCAATTATATGTTTTTTTAAACTTTCTCGTTGTGATTTATTTTCAAATTTAAAGCAGTATTGGTCTAATTTAGACTCAATATGTAAATTTAAATCTTTTTCATTTTTTATATATCTTTTCTTTATAAGATCACCTGTAATTTCTTTAACAGCTTCATACATTTTTACTCCCCCCTTATCTCCCTCTAATCTTGAAAATATCTAGATTAGAGGGTATTATATCTGGCTTAAATATCTATCTTTAATTGTTTATTTTTTTTTGACTGCTCTTTTAAAAGTTTTTCCAGTATCCTTTTTTGCCCTTTCCCTGTTACTTTTGTTGTATAATATGTAAATGTTCCTGATTGATTTGTAATCATTCCTTCTTGCACTTCTAAATATCCTCTATCCAATGCATATTGTTTCGGCTCTGTTCCTTTATTATGTACCCATCCCCACTCTCTAAGCTTTTCATATAATCTTCTTTCTCCAATTAAAATTTTACTATCTGATTTTGATATTATCTTAGCAACTTCTCTAACTAATAATGAATTCTTAGATGCTGCTATTTGATTTATAAATCTATTTTTATCTTCTAGTTCCTTTGTCTTAACTTCTAATTCCTTATTTTTATTATCTATTGTCTTTTGTGCTACTAATAAAGCTTTTGCCATTATAGTTGCATCATCTTCATCTTCTGCTACTGGTATATATCCTCCAGTCTTTCTTATTTGTTTTAATATTTCTTTTACTTTTTTCTTGAATTGTTTTGCTATTGGCTTTCTACTTTGCATTAATACTTCATATAAACCATCTTCTGTTAAGAACCACATTTCTCTACCTTGACCTGAGTTACATATTGTGTAAGTCAGCTTTTCATCCTCATCTACTGTATTTATCATATGAGTTATGTTTTTGTGTTCTATCCAGTTAGCTACATCTTTAGCTAAGAATAATGGTTCTTCTTTTGTTCCATAGATTTTAAATTCTTGTCCTAAAACTTCTTGGTTATAAATTACCTGTAAATCATTCATATCTACCCCTCCTTAAAATACTGAATATTTTTTATCAATAAATCCGTTGTTCCATCTTGATTATTTATAATTTTGTATTTACTACTATCTTTAAAAGCATTAAATTTATTTTTTATAACAAATCCAGTATCTGTTTTTATTGTTCTTACCTTAAATTCTTTTTCTACTACTTTTTTATCGATGTTAAAACTATCGTAGATATCATATTTTTCTAATGTCTCTTTTATATCTCCGTCTATGCCACTTAAATCTATAAACTTGTTTATATCCATGTTACTTGTTGTATCAAGCATACACTCCAATGTCTTTATAGCAGCTTCTTTTTTATCCATTTTTTCAAAGCCTACATCAATATACATTTGTGCTATGTCTATAAATACTCTAGTTTTATATGTGTCATCTCTTATTATTTCAGCTTTTAAAAATTCCTTAAATATTGATTCCTCACTTGATTCTTTATCTAATATTACTAAGTCATATAGTGGCATTAAGTTTTCTTCATGTATTAATGCACATTGTTTTAATGTAGTTGAAATTGTTTTCTTATTTTCAATAATGTTTATATTAAATTTATCTTCTATAAGATCTACTGTTGTACTATATGTCTTTTTATTTTCCAGTCTCATAATTGCTATATTTTGAGTTGCCTTTACTGTATATTGACATATAACAAGTGTTACTGGTTCTAATATATTGTTATTTTTCATTAGGTCATAATAATGTGCTGCTATTTGTTTACTCGCATTTGTGAAATTATCCTCATCCTCAAATATACTGTTACAACAATCTTGAATAAACTCTTCAGCATATTTCCATTTTGCCCTCATTGTTTCATCATGTTTTTGACATTTTGTTATAAGCTTCTTTAAGAATTTATCTACATCTGAATAATCTTTTCCTATAAAGTCAGCTAACATCGGTTTGTCTAAATTTATATCAAGCATATGTACAATGAATTTATCTATTATCACTGTTTATTCCCCCTATTAGTATCTTTTTTCACCTTTCGCATTTCTATAGTTATCTTTGAATGTCTCATAGTCAGAATCCATATAAGCAGTTATAAGATTAATTGCTTCAACTGCTCCATAACAAAGTGATGTTGCATATCCTTGTTGTTCTAACTTAAATAGCCATTCCTGTTGCTCTTTACTTGCCTTTTTAGTGCTATCTTTTTTAAGTTCTATGTATAGGCCATGAAATCCCATTCGAGGTACTGGCATACACAAATCTGGCACACCTTTTCTTAATCCAATTCTTTTTAGCTTAGCCCCATTTTTTCTTTTACCTTCATTCGGTATATGATAAATCATTGCATATTCTGGTATATATGCGCTCATACTATTACAGTAATTTATAATTTGCATTTGTTCGGAATCTTCTGTTTTTTCTCTTAGATAATATGTTTTACTATATTTACTCAAATCAATTCCCCCTATCAATTCAATCTAATTAGTGTATATTTAAAAAATTTATATCCAGTAAACTCATTAAATCCTACATATGTACTATCTTTTTCTAAGTAATAATCTTTATATTCTTTTGATTTTGTTACTTCTTCTTTAAAGAATTGACTTCTTGTTATTACTTTTACTTTTACAACTGGCTTGTCTAAATTTTTACTACTGTTCCATGCAGCACCATTAAGTTGTTTAGCTTCTTCTTTATTTGTTTTCGTATATTTTAATAAATAAGCTGCTAAATCTTTATATTGTCCACTTTTATCCAGTAAGCTAATCTTGATAAATCCTTTATTCCAGCACTTTTGGAATATAGAAGTATCTATAGCATTAACTACAAAATGAAAATGTAATGCTTTTCTTTTTCCTACTTCTGCTACTGCTATATATTTAAGTTCTTTTCCTTGTTTTTTATATTCAGTTCTTACTTTTCTTAGCAACTTCTTTTTATCGTCTTTTAACTCTTCTATGCTATTTGGTCTAAGATCTTCTTTATAAGAAAAAACTATATGATAATCTCCACCTTGAAAGTTACAATTTAATAATCTAGTAAGTTTTAATTCTTTTTGTCTATAATTCACTTTTTCTTGTTGTTCAGTAGTTTTATTTTCTTTTGGTCCTCTAATATCACTTTTCTTAAACTTAGTATGTTTACCTTTAGGGAAGTGTTTTCTGTCATACTGTTTTATAACTTCTACTACTTTCCCTGATATTATTGTCTTTTGTATATATGACATTTTTACTTCCCCCAAATCATAAATAATATAAATTAAAATTATTTATTATATGTTCTAAAGTTAATAGTATTATCAAGTCGGTAAACACCGCATTTAGTGTACTCTCGACTTGATTTTACTTTAACTTTTCTAGCTATTTTTCAAACTCTAATTTCAAGTTTTTATCTTGATTTTTATCTTTTATTTTGATTTCTACTTTGTTGCCTTCTGTTTCTATAACCATTGTTTCCTCATCTTTGAAATAAACTACCATTTTTTATCTTTCCCCCTTTTCTTCACTACTCAGAATTTATTTTAGAGTATAAAAATTACTCACCGTATCGTGCTTTCTGATAATCTTTTTCTGTCATAAATACTTGAATGTTATCGTAAAGTTGTATATTGAAAGGTTTTTTAGCTCCTACTTTTATGAAAACATCAGGTAGTCCATCATCTCTTTTTCTGTTACCTGCTTTAATTCTTCCAGTAAACGTTTTTATTATATCTTCATCTGAAAACATTTTAACTGTCACTGGTGTACCTACTGGTAATGTTCTTACTACATCATGCCATATTCTGATTAGTCCGTTATTTTCTGTCTTTGGTGCTTTCTTTGTTGCTATTTGTGTCTTTTGATTAGCTTCTTGATTAGTCTTTTGATTAGCTTCTATTTTTTTTGGTTGTCTTGTTTTTAAGGCTTCTACTAATTCCGCCTTATTCATTTTGCTTCTTCCTTTTATATTTAGTTCTTTTGCTGCTTGTCTTAACTCTTTTACTGTCAAATCTTCTAGGCATTTCATAATTTTTTCCCCCTTAAATTTAACTTAAAATTCTCCTCCAGCTGCAACCCATTTATCGTAGGAAATCCTATCTATTCTATATTCTCTTCCTACTTTCGCAACATAAAAAGAATTATTTTTCTTTCCATACTGAATTAAACTTCTAACATATGCTTCACTACAATTCAAATACTTAGAAAACTCTTTTACTGTCATATAATCTCTAGCTTTAAATTCATCATTTGTTCTAAATTTTTGAATTATTTCATCTAAATCAATTCTTTCTAAAATAGAATTAATTAGATCAGCTTGAGCTATATTCCTTATTATAAATTTTTCTGTTTCTGTTGCCATTTCTATTTCCCCTTTTAAGTTTTTTTTAATTAGGCGAGTTTACCTCGCCATTTTTCATTGTTTTTCTTTTTCTTTCTCTTTTTGTTTTTCTAATTCTTGTTTTGCGTACAATGCTTGTGCAACCATCCATATGCCTCTCACATCTGTGTCATTTAAATTGTTTATTATAGATGCAATTTCATTCGCTAAAGCCTTTTTTCTTTCTATTTCATTCATTTTCTGCCCTCCTTTTATAGCAACGATTGTTAATATACTTATATATTATAGCAAAGATTAATATAAGTCAACGTATTTTTGCTATTTTTCTTGTTTTTTTTAGCAGTCATTGTTATAATTTGTATATAATAACTTTGGAGGTTGAAAAATGAATAAAAGAATAAAAGAATTAAGAAAATATTTGCAGTATAATCAAAAGCAGTTTGCAGATGCACTGGGAATTGCCCAGACTTCTGTCAGCTTCCTGGAACGAGAAGGTTCCAATGTAACTGAGCAAAATATAAAAACTATTTGTACTGTCTTTAATGTCCGCGAAGAATGGTTAAGAGAAGGGTTAGGAGATATGTTTAAATCTCTATCCCCTGATGAAGAACTAATAAAATATGTTTCTGAATTAGTACAAGATGGAGATCAACTTAAAAAGGATTTAATTCTTACTATTTTGAAATTGGATTCTGAAGATTGGAAGGTTATAAAAAAAATAATAACTAGTTTAAGCGCAAGTATTTAAGCTCAAATAAAAAAAGGGTATGAAACTATAACTGTGGATTAATAAGAAAACGTACTTTGACAAGTGAATATAAAATTTATTACTTAAAATAACTTTAACTGTGGACTATATAACTTTAAATGTGGTATAATGAGGTATATTTATTTTAAGGGAGGTTTTCATGATGAGTACTTTTAGTGATAATTTTAAGTTGTCAGATGATAAAAAACTAAAAAATTATTTATATGCTTATCATTTATTGTTAAATTCAAAGGAGCGACAATCTTGTACTACTTGCAGACATAACATAGCTACAGAAATATATCAAGTTGGAGGAGTAAAAGATATTGATATGAAATGTAAATTTAATATCGAAAGAGAAAGTTGCGTATATTATGAATGCAAAAATGAAAATTTTGAAGAAATTCTAATAAATATAAAAGAGTTATTGGGAGGTAAAATAAATGGCTAAATTAACAATAACATTTGAAAATGGTGAAATAAAAAAAGAATTATTATTCGAGGGTGAAACTTTTGATTACACAATGAAACCATCTGGTTATGGAATGAAAGGCGATAAACCTTGTATATTATCACAATTTGAAGATAAATATGGATGTGATAATATGACAGATGAATTAATAGACTATGTAGATGATATAGATTTTGGAGATGAAGGCGAAATACAAGCAGCTATAGAATATTTATCAAGCATAGAAGATTAGAATGGAGTTAATATGAATATACTAAATTTACCGGAATTTGAAGTTTTAGACACAATACAGGATGACCACGATATGACGGTAATAGTAAGACCAGTTAAAGAGCCTGTGGCTTGCCCAGAGTGTGGTGGAGTTGAATATTATAAGCATGGCAAATCTAAGCGATTTGTGAGGGATTTAAATAGCTTTGGGAAACGTGTAGGGATTGAAATACATACACATAGATATAAATGCAAATACTGTGGTACCACATTTAGTCAACATTACAAAAGCATCGACGATAGAGATAAAATCACTATACGTTTAAGAGAGCAAATAGAAAAAGAATCTCTTAAAAAGCCATTTGCTAATATAGCAGAAGAATATAGTGTTTCTCCTACCACAGTAAAGCGAATATTTAATGCTTACATAGAAAGGCTAGAAAAGGATATGACCTTCCTTACTCCAGTTATATTAGGGATAGATGAGGCACACCTAAATAAAAGCATGAGAGCCGTTTACACCGATATAATCGGACGTAAGGTATTGGATATCCAACCAAGCCGTAAGAAATCCGATGTGAAAGCTTTTCTAAGTAAATTACCTAATAAGGAGAACATAGAAGTAGTAACCATAGATATGTGGAGATACTACAAAGAGGCAATATATGAGGAACTCCCAAAGGCTCAGGTAATCGTTGATAGATTCCATGTGATACAATTAGTAAACAATGCTTTAGAAGGCGAGAGAAAGTCGTTTAAAGGCTCATTAGACAAGAAACAGAGGTCTAAGCTATTAAAAGATAGATTCTTGCTACTGAGGAATAAAGAAGATTTAAATGCTAGACAGATTTGGGATATGCAATTAATGTTTCTGGACTTTCCACAATTAAAGTTAGCCTATGAGTTGAAGGAACAATTCCGAGATATCTATAAACATGATAATCGAGAAGATGCTCTAAGGGCTTATAAGAACTGGAAAAAGGCTGTCCCAAAAGATATGAAATACTATCAAGATGTTATTAAAACAGTTGATAACTGGCAGTACGAGATATTTAATTACTTTACTTGTAGAATCACAAATGCTTATACAGAGAGTTTAAATAACTTGATTAAGAACATCGAGAAAGCTGGTAGAGGTTACTCATTTGAGGTACTTAGAGCAAAAGTGCTATTCGGTACAAGTGCTACTAGAAAACCTAAATATACAAGAGCAAATACAAGTAACAAAACATATACATTTACTACGGCATTTAGTTGGAATGATTTCGTAGGAAGTACAAAATTAACAGAAGGTTTTGGAGTAGATATTCCACAACTACTAGAGGTATTAGAGAGTGATAAATTTTAATTCACTCTCTTTTATTTTCCACACTTAAAGTTGTATACCCTAAAAAAAGATAAGCATTTGCTTATCTTTTTAATACTTATAACTATTTATTATAACTAGATACAAATATTTTTATTAATTTTAAATATTTTATATCGTGTATATCTTCTATTTTTTTTAC
>OBXC01001405.1_pt1 | contig 11650 bp, 10 predicted proteins | sample 1538111 | NCBI WGS metagenome assembly OBXC01 (sample SAMEA2580137, study PRJEB22360) | human gut metagenome | biome: human gut; feature: human-associated habitat; material: faeces | place: Denmark | collected 2008/2010 | reverse complement strand
GGCGGCATGCTTTCCAACCTGGTAAGCCAGTTAAAAGAGGCCGGACAGGAAGACAAGTACCGCGAAGTTCTGGAGGAGATTCCGAGAGTGCGTAAGGACTTCGGTGAGCCTCCGTTAGTTACCCCGTCATCCCAGATTGTGGGTACACAGGCTGTTATGAACGTTATCATGGGCGAGCGCTATAAGATGGTTCCAAAGGAATCCAAGAAAATCATGCTTGGTGAATTCGGCCAGACAGTTAAGCCCTTTAATCCGGAAGTGCAGAAAAAGATTATCGGCGACGAGACACCCATTACCTGCCGTCCTGCCGACCTGATTGCTCCTCAGCTTCCTCAGTTTGAGAAGGAATGCGCGCAGTGGAAGCAGCAGGATGAGGATGTTCTCAGCTATGCGCTGTTCCCGGCAGTGGCCAAGGATTTCTTCAAGTACAGGGCTGCCCAGCAGACCAAGGTGGACAGCAGTGCTGCCGACAAGGACAGCAAGGCTTATCCGGTCTAATTGCAGTTATAAATGAAATAAAAGAAGGCAGTCTCCATATCAGTTGCAGATGTGGAGGCTGCCTTTTTGCATGCCCGGCGGGCACATGTTCTATAGTTTCTGGACCAGATGGATCTTTTTGTACTTTACAGGGGAGATGCCGTACTCTTTTTTAAACAGATGATAAAAATAGTTGATGCTCTGAAAGCCGCTTTCATATATTACGTCTACAATCTCCATATCTGTGTGTATCAGAAGATTAGCAGCATAGTTAAGCCGTTTTCCGTTGATGTAGGCAGAGGGGGTGATTCCCAGATGCTTACGGAACATTCTGCAGATGTGTTCCGGGGAACGCTGTGTCTGGCGGACAAGATAATCCATTCCCATGGTCAGGTTTTTGGGGTTGGATAATCCCTCCAGTGCAGGAACAAGCCAGGCCGGCAGATTGGAGGCATCCGAGGACCTTTTTTGTTTTTCCAACTCAGGAATGATATAGGAATACATAATGTCAATAAGGATTGCTCTGAGATGGGTGTTTTTTTCCTCCATATCAGAAGATGACAGCTGGTTAAGAAAGGACAGACGATTTTGGATCATCAGCGTGTCAATGGTGCTTAACCGGACAATCGGGGAGTGGGAACCGACAAACAGTTCTTTGCGTGGTGCCTGAGAGTTATAAAGGTAACCAAAAAGAGAATTTACCGTATAAGCCGGAAAGGCCAGATTGATATGTACAGAGTCCCCGGTCTGTATTTTGGTGTGGATATCACCGGGACGGATAAGAAGCAGATTTCCCTGCCCAAGTTTGATTCGGTCATTATTTAACAAAATATCCAGTGAATTTTCAGTTACTAGTATGATTTCATAAAAATCATGGACCTGCGGGTATTCATTTGCATCAATCAGTGTACGGATTGAGTAATAGACCTCGCAATCCATGGGGAATACAGATGGAGTATTTACATTTTTAGCCGAAATTTGCATAAGTGAAATTCCTTTCCCTGCCCAATTATCCGGTTCTTTTTGTCTAAATATCAATATAAAACAATAAATATCAAAAGTAAAGAAGATTTGGGGAATAAAATAAGATATAGTAAGAACATAAATGAATGAGCTCATTTAAATGAAAACAAAAACTATGTAATGATATTAGGAGGCAAGCTTTATGAGGAAGATAGCGTTAGCAGCAATGATATTAGGAATGGCCGGTATATTGGGTGCGTGCAGCATGGATGGAGACGGGGCAGCCAAGACAGCAGAGGGAACAACCGTTGCCCAGGAGACAAGCCAGGCAGAGAAAGGTCAGAAGGAGAAGGTCGGAGAAGGGGAAGAGCAGACAGATACGTCTGGTGCAGGGAAGTCAATTGCAGGTATTGTGTTCCAGGAAGACCAGTTTTTTAAGCTGATGTCGGCAGGATATGAGGCTGCTGCAAAGGATCTGGGGTATGAAATCCAGCTTTCCAATGTCACAAATGACCAGATGAAAGAAACTGAGCTGGTAAATACATATACGGCACAAGGAGTCGCAGGCATAGCCATCTCCCCTCTGTCCGCAACGATTTCTCCGGAGGCACTTAAGGTTTCAAGCGATAAAGGGGTCAAAATCTGTGTGGCCAATACAGCCATGGACTCATACCCTTTTTCCATAGCAGCCTATACCTCGGATAATTATGCCTTCTGTAAACAGACTGGCGAGATTGCGGTGGACTTTATTAAGGAAAAATATGGGGATGAAAAAATTAAGCTGGGAATCCTTCAGTTTAAGACTCAAATTCCGGAAACCTCAGCAGAGAGGGTCAACGGCTTCCTTTCTGCCCTGGATGAGGGCGGGGTAAACTATGAGATTGTTTCCAACCAGGATGCATGGCTCCAGGATACAGCCATTGCAAAGGCAGGAGACATGCTGGCCGCCAACCCGGATATTGATATCATGTTTGCTGCCAACGACGGCGGAACCATCGGTGCTGTTATGGCAGTGGAAAATGCAGGACAGGCAGGCAAGACTTTTGTATTCGGTACCGACGCGTCTGAACAGATTGTGGATTTGCTGAAAGCAGATAATGATATTCTTCAGGCCGTCACAGGACAGGACCCGTTTCAGATTGGATATAAGACGGTTGAGACTCTGGTTCAGTCCATTGAAGGAAAGGATGTGGCGGACCAGGGAAAGACAGTGATTGTGGAAGGTATACCGTTAAGGCGCGGCGATACAAAGCAGCTGGATGATTTTATGTCAGACCTTAAATCCAAAATGTAGCTGAGTTCGGTACCGGTAAGAATAAGGAGTATGCCATGAGCATTTTGAGAACGGAAGGGATTATAAAGGATTATCCGGGAACAAGAGCATTGGATGATGTCACCGTATCCTTTGACAGCGGAAAAGTCCATGCCTTTATCGGAAAGAACGGGTCGGGAAAATCAACCCTGGTTAAAGTATTTGCAGGCGCCATTCAGCCCACAAGCGGACATTTTTATCTGGATGATGAGGAATTGCATTTCAGTACACCGGTGGAAGCGCTGAACAAGGGAATCGCCACTGTATATCAGGAGCTGAGTCTGGTTCCCCATCTCTCAGTGGCGGAAAATATATTTTTGGGACGTCTTCCGAAGAAGGGACGTCTGGTAGACTGGAAGAGGACGTATCAGATGGCAGGAGAGCTGCTGCATGCAATGGGCGTAGATATTGACCCCCATGAAAAAGTGTTCAGGCTCAGTATGTGGCAGTGCCAGGTGGTGGAAATTACCAAGGCCATGAGCTTTAAACCGAAGGTGCTTATGCTGGATGAGCCCACATCGGCTCTGGCCGCCAATGAAACCCAGAAGCTGTTTGAGGCAATACGGATGTTAAAAAAGCAGGATGTAATCATTATCTACATCTCCCACAGGTTACAGGAGCTGTGGGAGATTGCAGACAGCGTTACAGTACTGCGGGATGGAAAATACATAGGAACAGAGCCAATCAGTTCGCTGCAGCACAAGGATATCATTACTATGATGTTCGGTGATGTGGAAATCAAGGAAAGACCCGGAGACCTTAAAGTACAGGATGGAATCATCATGGATGTAAAACACCTTACCCGCAAGGGGAAGTTCCAGGACGTATCCTTTCAGCTGAGAAAGGGAGAGGTATTAGGAATTGCAGGAATGCTGGGGTCCGGCCGTACAGAGCTGCTGCGCTGTATATTTGGCGCAGACCCTTACGACAGCGGTGAAATCCTGGTGGACCAGAAAACTGCTCCCAAAAATGCCGGTCCCATCGGAATGATGCAGATGGGGCTGGGGCTGACGCCGGAAGAGAGAAAAACACAGGGGGTGATTTTGATTCATTCCATCCGTGATAACCTCTGCTATGCCAGTATGGATAAGATGACACAGCGCCATGTGATAAATGAAAAAACCAGAAAAGAATTTTCAGAGAGACAGATTAGGGATTTACAGATTAAAATTCCGGATTTGATGGCCCCGGTAAGCTCTCTTTCCGGCGGCAACCAGCAAAAGGTAATTATTGGAAACTGGCTGAATACAGCTCCCAAGATTATGATGTACGATGAACCCTCCAGAGGAATAGATGTAAAAGCAAAACAACAGATTTTCCAGATTATGTGGGAGCAGTCCAGAAAAGGAATATCCAGTATTTTTGTGTCATCAGAGCTGGAGGAACTGGTGGAGGTATGTCACAGGATTCTGATTATGCATATGGGAAAAATCGTTGGAGAAGTGTGTCTGGACGACCATGTTACCATAGATGCATTATACGCGTATTGTATGGGAGGAAAAGTAGAATGAAATCTGTAAAAATCGACTCATTGCATATGGAACTATTTTCCGGCAAAAAAACAAAGAATTTAATTCTGGACCACCTGATTGAAATTCTGCTGCTGGCTCTGATTATAGGCGTAAGTATTGCGGCGCCGTCCTTTCTGAAATCGGGAAATATCTTAAATATATTGCGGAATGCGGCTATGAAGGGTGTCATTGCTTACGGAATGTGTCTGGTAATCATTTCTGGTGAAATAGACCTGTCCGTTGGCTCCCAGGTAGCTTTAAGCGGAGTGCTGGCAGGATTTATCTCAAAGGGACTTGCTGAGGCAGGAATCATGCCCATTGAGCTTGGCGCTTTAGTGGGAATTGCAGCAGCCACCCTGGTGGCTCTCTTGACAGGATTGTTCCACGCATGGGCCAGACAGAAATTTAATATGCCCAGTTTCATTATCACACTGGCTACTCTGAATGTGATGTATGGTTTTGCGGCCATTGTGTGCGGCGGATTTCCTATCGCCAATGCCTTTCCAACCTGGTATGCCTTTCTGGGAAGCGGAAGGATTCTGGGAATACCCTTTCCTGCCATTGTTTTTATCTTAATCTTCCTGTTTTTTTGGTTCCTGACAGAGAAAACTGACCTGGGAAGAAGAATTTACGCAGTGGGAGGTAATGCGGAGGCTGCCCGTTTAAATGGAATCAGTGTGTGGAAAACCAGGATTTTTGTCATGTGTATGGTGCAGCTGATGTGTGTATTGTCAGGTATTATGAATTCCGCACAGGTCCGTTCTGCCACATTTACCTTTGGCCGCGGCTGGGAGACGCAGATTATATCCTCTGTAGTAATCGGCGGAACCAGTATGTTGGGCGGCATTGGAACCATATGGGGAACTTTGATAGGCGTATTATTTACAGGTGTAATCACCAACGCCATGACATTGCTGAATGTGAATGAATTCATGCAGTATGTGATTAATGGCGCCCTGATGTTTTTCGCAGTTATGTTTAACACATACATGACGAAAAAAAGAAATAATTAATGAGAGTGGCTTGGAGGAAGGAAATGAAGCTGGGAGTCGGATTATATCGTTACATGCTAAAGGATGAGGAATTTACATTTGCAAGACAGTGCGGATGCTCGGATGTAATTATCCATCTGGCAAATTACTACGATGGAGAAAATGATATTGTCAAAGCTACGGATGAAAAGGAAAATTACGGAATCGCCAGAGCAGGGGAGTCTGTTTGGAGTCTGGACCACATGATGGCGCTCCAGAAGCAGGCAAAGGAAAAGGGGCTTAATATTTACGGAATTGAGAATTTCAGTCCGGCGGACTGGTATGATATATTGCTGGATGGACCTAAAAAGGAAGAACAGATGGAGCATCTGAAGGAAATTATACGCAATGCAGGAAAAGCAGGTATACGTTGTTTCGGATATAATTTCAGTCTTGCTGGAGTGTGGGGCCACCAAAAAACAAAAAAGGCCAGAGGAGGAGCGATCAGTACCTGTTTTCATGGCGGACAGCTCAATCTGGATGCCAGGATTCCAAAGGGTGAGATATGGAATATGACCTATGCAGAGAATGCCCGGGGAGAATACATAGAAGATATCGGATACGAGGAATTGTGGAATAGGCTTAAATGGTTTCTGGAGCGTATTCTTCCGGTGGCAGAGGAGGCAGGAGTAATGATGGCCCTGCACCCGGACGACCCGCCTATGCCATTTTTAAGAGGTACTCTTTTTTGTTGGGGGTCCTCGGCGCTTGGTCTACCAGCCGCAGCTGTATCAGAAAGTGCTGGACCTGGTTCCAAGTCCCTGCAATGGAATTGACTTTTGCATGGGAAGTATCCAGGAGATGACAGATGGAAATATCTATGATGCCTTGGAGCAGTATTCCTCCCAGGGAAAGATTGGCTATGCCCATGTCAGGAATGTACGGGGCAAGGTTCCGGATTATACGGAAGTATTTGTGGATGACGGGGATATCAATATAAAAAGAACATTGGAGATTTTAAAAAAGAATCACTTTGAAGGTGTTCTGATTCCTGACCATACGCCGCAGATTCAGTGCCAGGATACATGGCATGCGGGAATGGCCTTTGCTCTTGGATTTATAAGGGCGGAGTTAATGGGGCTGGAAGAATAGGAAGATAAAAGGAGGTCTGTATATGCAGTTATTTGATTTAACGGATAAGAATGTCCTGATTACAGGAGGAACCAGGGGAATTGGCTTTGCAATTGCACAGGGAGTGAAGCAGGCAGGCGGCAGGGTATGGATTCATGGCAGCAGTGAGGACAGGACCAGAAAGATTGCAGAGGAAAATGGATTTGACTATCTTTACGGCGACCTGAGAGACCAGGATGGGTTAGACGGAATGCTGCGTCCTTTCCTGTCCAGGGAGGACAGACTGGATGTGCTGATTAACAATGCCGGCTTTGAGACTCACAGCGCCATTGAAAATGCTGAGGAGGAGTCAATGGACGCCATCTACAATGTAAATACCAAGTCGCCTTATTTCCTGCTGCAGAAGCTGCTTCCGGCTCTGAAAAAGGCCGGGCGGGCATCCGTCATTAACGTGACCTCCATTCATCAGAAGGTGCCTGTGCGGGAAAATGGCTATTACTGTATGGCTAAAGCATCGTTAGGTATGTTTACCAAGGTGGCTGCCCTGGAGCTGGCCAAGTATGGAATCCGTGTCAATAATCTGGCCCCCGGCGCCATTCTTACGGATATGAACCGTGAACTGGTGGAGGCCATGGATTTTGAACAATGGATTCCCATAGGACGGGTTGGCCGTGCGGATGAGCTGATTGGTCCTGCCGTATTCCTGGCTTCTGACGCCTCCTCCTATGTAACCGGAACCACATTGTATGTGGACGGTGGGTACAGTGAAAATCTGCTGCGGTATTAAAGGCTGGGAAGTGGAATTGCGGAGTGGGGATGCAGATTGGCATTGCGAAGAGCGCAGAAAGGAGAGTGGCAATGTACAGCCGTAATTATGGGTGCAGGATCACAGACCAGATAATCATGGATGGCAACAAGGCGGTTGTCATGGAAAATCAAAAGCTGCGGCTGACGTTTTTGGCTGACAGGGGCATGGACTGTGTGGAAATGCTGTACAAGCCGGAGGATATTGATTTTATGTGGCGGTCTCCGGCGGGGCTTCATAAAAGAAGTGAGTATCTGTCTAATTCCGGGGACAGTCTGGGGAATTACCTGGACCATAATTCGGGAGGATGGCAGGAGATACTTCCCAACGGAGGAGGAGAGTGCAGCTACAAAGGCGCTTGCCTGGGGATGCACGGGGAGATTTCAAGTGTGCCGTGGGATTGCAGGATCATAAAGGATTCTGAGGATGAGGTTGTCCTTAAGGCATGCATTACCACCCTGCGTTCCCCGTTCCGTCTGGAGAAGGAAATATCCTTAAAGAGGGATGAAAGCGCCATCACAATCCGGGAAAGCCTTACCAATCTGGCAAAGGAGCCAATGGAACTTATGTGGGGCCATCACCCCACCGTGGGAAAACCTTTTCTGGATAGCAGCTGCCGGATTGACACAAATGGGACTGTGGGTTTCTCCATGGATCAGCCCGATTTTGAGACACAGCGTCTGAAGCCGGGAACCAGGTTTCCATGGCCTGCGCCCGGCAATGGAGTGGACTTTTCAAACGTGCCGGGGGAGGATGCTGATACTGCGGATATGGTTTATATAACCGGTTTTCCGGAGCGTGCCTGGTACCGGGTACATAATGAAAACAAAAATATAAGTTATGGAATGAGCTGGGACGGGAAACTGTTCCCATATATGTGGATGTGGCAGGTAAGCGGTGGTTCTTATGGATATCCATGGTATGGAAGAACTTATAACCTGGCGCTGGAGCCATGGACCAGTTACCCGTCATCGGGTTTAATAAAGGCCATTGAGAATGGAAGCGCTCTCTGTCTTGAGGCAGGGGAGGTAAGGCAAACAGAACTTTGCTTCTGGATTAAAAAGGAGGAGATATAAAATGGTGTTAAAAAAACATGAATTGCTGGAAGTTATAAAGAAAGAGCTGTATACTCCTGTGGTAGGGGATATACTGGACCAGATGGGATTATACCACCAGTTTCTCCCCCAGGCAGTCCGGCCCCTTAGGGATGATATGAAGCTGGCAGGTTATGCAATGACCGTTTTAATGATTGATGTATTCGGCCAGCAGAAAAAGCCCTTTGGTTATTTGACAGAGGCGCTGGATGACTTGCAGGAGGACGAAATTTATGTGGCTTCCGGAGGTACCATGCGCTGCGCGTATTGGGGAGAGCTTTTAACGGCCACTGCAAAAAAGCGTGGGGCGGCAGGTGCAGTTGTCAATGGATGGCATAGGGATACGCCTCAGGTGCTGGACCAGAACTGGCCTGTATTTTCCAGGGGATGTTATGCCCAGGATTCTTCTGTGCGCACCCAGGTGGTGGATTACCGCTGCCGGATTGAAATAGAAGGCGTAACCGTTATGTCCGGCGATTTGATCTTTGGTGATGTGGACGGTGTTCTGGTTATTCCGGCAGAGCATATTGAATATGTGATTGAAAAAGCCCTTGAAAAAGCAAGAGGAGAGAAGAACGTAAGAAAGGCTATTGAGAAAGGCATGAGCGCGACGGAGGCATTTGCTACCTTTGGTATACTTTAGTACCTATCTTTTTGAAACAATGTTTTTTCAAACAGGTTACGGGGAGGGATGTATGATGGAATATAGGATTTATGCAGGAACATATGCGGGTGCGGATGAAAATGGTATTTTCAGATACAGGATGGATGGAAACAGCCAAATACTGGAAAGGGAACTGGCTCTTCCGGGTATTTCAAACCCATCGTATCTGGCCCTTTCGCAGAACGGGACCATGATGTATGCAGTGATGGAGGATATGGAGTATCATGGGAACGCGGGGGGAGGCGTTTGCGCCATAAAATGCCGTGAGAATTCTCTGGAAATTCTCAATTCCAGAGGAACTACGGGTACCCTTCCCTGCCATGTGACCCTGGATGAGGAAGCTGGGGTTATTTATGCGGCTAACTATATGAGCGGAAGCCTGTCCATGTTTCCTCTGATGCCGGATGGAAGTTTAGGGGAAATGAGTGACTGCAGACAGCATAAGGGAAAAGGACCCAACACCCTGCGCCAGGAAGGCCCCCATGTGCATTTCAGCGGTCTGTCTCCGGAAAAGGACGGAATCTGGTGTGTGGACCTGGGCCTGGACCGTATATTATTTTATGGAATAGATGTTCATACCATGACCCTTAGCCATAGGTCGGAGCGGGATATTATGCTGCCAAAGGGAACCGGCCCCAGGCATTTCGTGTTTCAGCCGGGAAACGCGCACAGGATGTATGTGGTCTGTGAATTGAGTTCAGAGGTGTTTGCGGTGAATATATTAAAAGAGGGATGCCAAATATTGCAGAGGATTTCCTCCCTGAGCTCACCGAATGATAAAAGCTCCTGTGCAGCCATCAAATGTTCGGAGGACGGCCGTTTCCTATATGTGTCCAACCGCGGAGACGACAGCATTGCTGTATTCAGGATTGATCCAAAAAACGGCCTTCTCCATCTGGTGCAGATAGAAAAGGCCGGAGGCAGGACTCCCAGAGATATTCTGGTACTTAAGGACATGCTTTTGTCTGCGAACCAGGACAGTAATACCATTACATATTTCTATAGGAATGAAGATACGGGAATCCTGACGCGGAGGACGGGAGAGACTTCCTGTCATGCTCCTGTCTGCCTTACTGCCGTCCCCACTGCATAGCCCCGTTGGCATCCAGCATTCCGCCGCTTAATACCTTGCCGTTCAGGCTGTCCATCTTGCGGGCTGAGGCCAGGATTACGTTTTTGATGTCTGTCAGGCTCAATTCCGGTCTGGAGGTATAGAGCATGGCTGCTGTGCCGGTGACCATGGGAGCGGCCATGGAGGTGCCGCTCATGAAGGCGTAGCCATTGTCCGGGGTGATGCCCAGGATGAAGGTGCCGGGGGCAGCGATGTCCACGCTGCCCGCGCCGAAGTTGGAGCTCTCATCCAGTTTGCCGTCAAACATCAGGTTGGCTACGGTTATCACGTTGTCAAAGGGAAGGGAGGCGGGGTAAATGGGGGAGGCGTCTATGCTATAGCCGATTGCGTTGTCATCCCCGTTGCCCGCGGCTACAATGAAAAGCATTCCGGAGTCGCGGATAGCTGCCTTGAATTCTTCGGTGCAGTTCTGGGAGCCGAAGCTCAGATTGCATATCTGGGCGCCGTTGGCCTCCGCATATTTGATGGCGGCAATCACATTGTCCGGTGAACCCTTTCCCTCTTCTCCTCCCAGGGCCTTTACAGGCATGATTTTTACGTAATTGTTGTCGGCTATTCCCACGATGCCGCCGTTATCCTTGGAGGCCGCAATGGTGCCGGCTGCATGGGTGCCGTGGACGTCCTCCGGACCTTCGTATACCTGGTTGGTATTGCTGTAAAAATTCCAGCCGTTTACATCGTCCACGAATCCGTTTCCGTCATTGTCAATGCCGTCTCCGGGAATCTCGTCCTCATTGACCCATATGGAACCCTGCAAATCCGGATGGGAGATGTCCACGCCTGTGTCTATGACCGCCACGGTCAGGGGGCGCTTTGTTTCTGTCTGGGAGTAGGCCTCCCATGCTGGCTGGATATTGATATCAATTCCGGGAACAGCATCAATGGCGCTGGTCAGGATATTGGCCGGCTCCAGCGGGGGAAGGGCTATGGCGTCTACCTTTCCTCTTTTGTTTCTGTGTACATATGCGGGGTCCAGGGAATCAATATCCAGTTCCTGGACTATTTTCTGCGCCTGGCCGTCATTTTTTAGGGCCCACTGGTACGAGGCCTTGTCGTCCTTGATGGACAGGTTGTTGAGGCCGGGGCCTACCGCATAGGCGGAGAATGTGTTATCCGCCGCATTATAGGGGACGGCCCCGGACGCTGTGGCAAGTGCCAGGAAAAGCGCCGTGGCCGTAATGAGTTTTTTCATGACTATGCTCCTTTTTGATGTTTCATTATACCATTGTAATAGTATAACACATAAGATAGCATAAGACTTTGAAAATTTTATGAAAATCCTTCCGATTTTATTACAAATTATGGTGCCAGACCCGTATCTAACTTCCATATATCCCGGTTGTACTCCTCAATGGTACGGTCAGAGGAGAAGTAACCGGCCTTGCTGATGTTGATTAACATTTTCCTGGCCCAGGCCGTGCGGTTTTCGTAGTCGCTCAGAGCCCGTTCCCTGGCCTGGCAGTAAGCCTTAAAGTCGGGGAAGGTCATGAACCAGTCCTTGTTCAGAAGCTCGTTGTACAGGCGCTCCAGGTGTTCCACGGAACCGGCGGCCGTCATGGCGGGGGGGGTCGTGGAAACCATATCTCGGAA
>OBXC01001398.1_pt1 | contig 11684 bp, 26 predicted proteins | sample 1538111 | NCBI WGS metagenome assembly OBXC01 (sample SAMEA2580137, study PRJEB22360) | human gut metagenome | biome: human gut; feature: human-associated habitat; material: faeces | place: Denmark | collected 2008/2010 | reverse complement strand
TTTAAGTGAAGATATAGAAGCAGATGTAAAAGAGATTGAATAAAAGTAAATTTTGATGAAATGGAGATTGGAAGATGCCAACATTTAGAGTATATAAATACACTTGTTCTTTAACAGGTGAAACACATACACAAATTATATGGAATAAATAAAAGTAACTTTTGGTTAAAAGAAAAGGAGAAGAGAAGATGAGAAAATTAGATACAGTACAAACACAAGAAAAATTAAATGATGTATACGCAGTAGATCAAGAAGGTCCAGGTGGAGCACATCATAAATATGCTGTAGTTAAAACTAGAGAGACGTTTGATATTAACGTTGATGCTAAGGTTAGAATGGCGGATATTTTGTTCCAAAAAGGGCCTAGAAACGCAGAAGGTTCACAACATGGTGTAATTGATAGTGACTTATTAGAAATCGTTAGAGATAGGCTCACAGCATTCCAAAATGGTCCATTTGCAAGCGAGTATAATGCACAGGCATTAGAGCACATTGAACGGGCGTTGTATTGGATGAATAAGCGTGTTGAAGACAGGATAGCTAGAAATGTATTAGGCACGTATGAGAAGTAAATAAAAATAATTATTGAGAAGGTGAAGTATGAGCGACAACACACTTGAAGCAATTCAATTTATTGTGACGTTTGGATGGATCCCAATACTTGCTGTAGGAGCAGCTGTAGCATGGGTTGTTGAAGCATATAGAACGTCAAAGGAGTATGAAGATGAGAGAGATTAAGTTTAGAGCATGGTTCGGAGAAGAACATAAGATGATTCCGTTTGATGAGCTACACATAGAGCTAGAGAATGGAGAATATACAGTTTGGTACTCCTTAGATGGAGATAGTATCCAAGATGGGCTGTGTGTAGAAGATTTTAATATTATGCAATACACAGGTCTTAAAGATAAGAACGGGAAAGAAATCTATGAGGGCGATATATTGCTTACTAAAGATATAGAAGGTGAAAAATACCAAACTTGTGTAACATATGAAAATGGAATGTTTTTAAGTGGAGAAGAGCCTCTATATGACGATGTTTTTCTTTTTGAAGCAGAAGTAGTAGGAAATATCTACGAGAACCCAGAGTTGCTAGAGGTACTGAATGAAATAAGGAGGCAAGAGATTATAAAAGGACTTGAGGATTTAAAGGACCATTGTGAAGAAATGTGCGGCGAGAAAGGAGATCAATGGTGGAAGGATGTTCAGATATTAAATGAAGCTATATGCTTAATTGGCAAAATCTAAGTTTGTTAGAGGGAGAAGAGAGCAAAATTAAAACACTCACTGATTTAACAGTGAGTGCTGATGCTAAGAATAACCATTTATTGAGTCTCAAATAAGATACTGGATACCTAAGTCCTATTGGTGCCCTGATGTGATTTAAGGCACGAAAAACGTATTTCCTGCATGAACAATGGCTTCTCCAATAACAAATGCTGCAACAACAATGGCAATAGCAATTACAATGTGACCAATTAAATGTTGATACTCTTTCAATGTGAATTCTCCTTTTGTATGTAACTTTAAAAGTATTAATGTGCAAAAAATCTTAACTAACAAAATATACAATTATTAATTTTAGTATAACAAATAATAATAAATAAATCTAATTAATAAAATAATTTTTTGGAGAGGTGTATGAAATGAGAGGATGTAAACATGAATACAAATCTGAAATATCGCCACATAGTGCGTGTGGACTTATAGAAGTATGTCAAAAGTGTGGTCAAGTAAAACCGTATAAACGCAAAGAAACTTACTTGGAAACAATTTTAAGGAAGTATGGAAGAAATAATTAATAAAATAATTCTTTGGAGGAATAGAGAATGGAAAAAGAAAAAATATGCAAATGTGAAGTTTGTGGTCAAGAAAAAGTATGTGGTTTCATTGGAAAGAATGATGGAAATCCATTATATGTATGTGATGAATGTATTAACCGAGAGCTTGAAGCAGTTTATCAAGAAGAGTGTTTAAATTAATAAAATAGTTCTTTGTGAGGTGAAGTATGGGACATTGTAAAAAGAAATGTTATTGGAACATGGATGGAACTTGTGTAAGCGATAGTCTTGCAGAAATTTTCGAAGATGTAACATTTATGACCAATGATTGTATTGGATTTTTAAGAGAAGATATGGAAGAGCATATGATAGAAATGAAATATGCATTATTAGCATTTTGTCCCGAAGGAGAAAAGGGAGATGAAATAGCTAAATATATTGTAAATATGAGTTATGCAAGTGCATTACAGATGTATTCAGATGTATTTGGAAAAGACTTAATAAAATAGTTTTTTGGAGACATGTAATGAGTAAATACTCTAAAATTGGAAAGTTAGCAAAGTGTGGTTCGCATGATAGCAAATATATGAGTAGACCTAACGGACTAGATGAAGATGCTCAGAATAAGAAATTAGAACATGAGGCTTGTAAACAGGCTATTAGAGACATTATATTATCTGATCCTAGCAAGATGGATTTGAGATACAATGATGCTATAGAAGCACTAATTGAAATAAAAGAAGAATGCAGACTATGAGGTGGAATATGACAATATATAAGGATTTAGATTGGGAACAATTATCAGATAAGCTAAGAGAATTTGAGTTGGATTATGATTGCAGGAAAACGTGTAAGTTAAATGGAATTGAGATATGCTGCAATAGGATAGTCGTTAACTATGGTGAATTAATTTTCTCTTATGAACATTGGGAGTATTACCCTTGTTCAGATTGGGAGGATGACTATGACGACGATGTATATAGTTCTGAAGATGTAGCTAAATTACAATACTCAGAAGAACAAAAATTCAACCTAATAGTAGACTGGGATTGGTTTGAAATTAAACTAAAGTAAGGAGATGAATTTATGCTTCATAAACATGATTGGAGGCTATATAAACTATGCTATAAATGGTATAGTGTTTCATATTTGCAAAAAGTTCGAGCGATAAAGATTTATAAATGCACTAAATGCAATAAATTGAAAGAAGTAGTAAGTAGAAAATATGAAAATGCCTATTTAAGATTAATTTAGACAAGGGTTGTGATTAAAAGATGAGTGATTGGATTAGCATTAAAGAAGAATATCCTGAATTAAACAGTAAAGTATTTGTGCTATGTGATATGTATGAACCAACATTTTACAGAGATAGAAGTATAGTTCGCAGCTTTATTCCAGATGTTGCAACTTACTACAAAATGAGTAACTGTGATATTAAGCAATTCACTTGTGAAGAAAGTGGGTATTTAAAAGTTACACATTGGATGTATATACCTGAATTATAGAGTATAAAAAGTAGATTTCATGGAGGTAAAATATGAGTAGATATATCAAAGATTGGAATGATTTAAAACAAATCCCAAATGAATCAGAAACGCATATATTAAAAGTTGGCGAATATAATGCATGGCTAGAAGCTAAAAATAAACACCTCTACAACAGAGAAGTGGACTATTTAGAGCAGGTTAAACACCTGGATGTATATTTATCAACACATACATTTTATGATCCTAATTACGAATTTTCAACTAAAATATTACAGGCATGCGGTTTCGATGTAGAACTGGCTAATTGGGATGAATAACAGAATTTCTGTTTTAAATTGATTAATTAAAAATAAGGATGGTGCGTAATGGCAAAGAAAGTTTCGGTTGTAGGATATGCTTGCGAGAAATGTGGTAAGGCTTATAGTGACGAGTACCGTGCAGATATATGTTGTAAAGAGTATTCTTGCAGGGTATGTGGAATTAAGACTGATAAATATAGGCTTATATGCAATAAATGTTATGAAAAAGAACGATATGATAAAGCCAAGAAGATGACATATGTTGAATACATAGAAAAATTTAAAGATAATATGGTTGTATTTGAAGATTATTTTTATTCAGATATTGAAGAAGTGTTAGATTGTTGTGATCGCTGTGACAAACCATATCCAAGATATGTGTGGGGTACTGAAAAGTGTAGAGCTGAGATTGACATGAACAATATTGAAGAATGGACATTTGAAGATGCTGAATTTGATGAGAATGGAATGGATGAATTACAAGAATTTTTATGCGAATGGAATAAGAAGTATGGATTAGATTATTTTTGCGAGAATAATATCGCAGTGCTTGTTCCAGAAGATATACTAAAGGAGTGGAATAATGAAAGGTGAGCGAGTTTGTGCATTTAGAGTGAATATGATTAATTCAGATGTTTTAAAACAGCTTAAGCAATTAGAAAAAGATAAATACATAGAAATGATTAACGTAGGCAATTATGAAGATATTAATGAGCATAAATTATATGTGGTTTATTATGACGGTGAGCCATACGATAAATGTGGTATGAAAGGTGTATATAGACAAGAAGGAACTGCAAAAGCACTTGTAACGAACAAGAGCAAAGAATTAGCAAGAAGTAAGTATAAAGGTGATTGGTTTAGATTAAAAGACCTAGAAAGAAATAAGCTTATAAATGAGTTTAAGAAACTCTTTGAGATTAAAGAATTCACAGAGAAATGTAATATTAGGTAGGAGGATATTATGAAGAAACTTATATACGATACATATTATTATTGGTTTAAAACCGATGGAGAACACGGGCTACGAGGCTTTATTCAATTTATTAAAGCTGTTAGATGAACAAGTAAATGTTCTCTTTGATTGATAATAAAATAATTAATTAAAAATTAAGAGGTGGAGTAATATGAAGAATAAGATGTTGATGGGATTTCTGATTGGAATTTTATTAACTAGTAGCATTAGTGTTTTTGCATTTAGTCAAAAGCAATTTTCATACATCGAAACGTTGTCTAGCGGAGGGTTTAACAATGCTAAGTTATATAGGCATAATCCAACAGGTACATTTTATATCATAAATATAGATGGTGGAATAACACCAGTGTATAACCAAGATGGGAAGACTTTATATGTGGAGGTGAAATAATGAGCAAAAATATAGACAAAGAAGTTTTTGTTAAGTTAGTGCAGTCATTAAATATGGGGCAATATGAGACTAAATACGTAAATGCTAATACAGTAACTAAGGCGAGAGAACAGTATAATGACATGGTTGAACTAGGTATTATAGATACTGATAAGGTTTAAATGACGTGTTTTATGGTAATATATTAAATTAAAAATTATAAGGAGGATTTATGATTTTAAGATATACATATAACGAAACCCATTATTTATCAATGGGTTACGAAGAGTATTTAGATAGCAAAAATTATTTTGACGAGAATCAGATGTATTTTGGAGATGCAATACCAGTTTGCATAAATTGTGAAGTTGAAGAGTTGAAACTCTTTGATGAGTAAGGGTTGTAGTAGCAAATAAATTCGTGTTTTTATAAGTTAATTTACTAATTAAAAATAATAAAGGAGTGGTCGCATGGGAAAATTAAGAGTGTTAAGTTTATTCTCAGGAATAGGGGCATTTGAAAAGCTTTAGAGAGTAAGTAAAAATTGATTTTGAGGAGGATAAAGAGTGTTAGAAGGATTTGTAGGAGGCTTAATAGTAGCTTGGATTTTAACAGGGTTTGAGGTAGATCTTATGCTACTAGAAGTCATTCAACCATTTCTAGATATACAATTAACCGAAAGTCACTATTATATATTGATGGCGATGATAGGCTTAGTTGGCGGAGCCTTTGGATCCAAATAAAGATTGATTTATGGAAAGGGTGTAAGCATGAAACAAGATATTAAAGAAGAAGTAGAAGTTGTACTATCATTACTTAAAACAACCATGAGTAGAAACAATCTTGTATTTGGAATAATGGTTGATAAAAAAGATGGCAATAAGTCTCAAATAGCTTTTCTAGATAAAGATAGCTTAATGCAAGGTAGACAAGATGGGATTCTGGTTAGTTTGGATGAAATGAATAAGTAGAATATATTTTTAAACGTGCACTAATAAGGCATTCATATTATTAAAAATTGTAATTAATATACCGGAGGTGTTGTTCATGAAAGAGAAATTATACACAGCAGAACGATGGGAAAAGGTTAATGCAATAAATAAAGGGTTGTTAAAGGTCTATCTAAGAAGTTTAGTGACAAAAAGGCGTAGGCCTAACACTATAAGGGAATATAAGTATGATCTACAATTCTTCTTAGTTTGGAACCTTTTATACAATGACAATATGAGTGTCTTAGATTTTAAGAAGCGTCACTTTGAAGATTACGAGTTCTTTATGATAGAAGAACGTGAGGTAAGTAATGCTAGGATCAACCGAATACTGAGTGCTATAAGGCAGATGATGTCCTATGCAGAAGATGATGATGACGAGTACGAGGATTATGTAAGGAATGTAGCTGCCAAGATTAAAGGTTTAGAAAAGAATCCTACAAAGGATGTAGCATTTCTTACAGATGAACAAATTGAACTCCTTAGAAATTACTTGTTAGAACATAAAATGTACAAGCATATGTTTCTGCTAGATGCTTTATATGACAGTGGTGCAAGGATAAATGAAATTTTTCAAATTAAGAATACTGAAACAGCTGCACAAGGTTATTTGAAAGTAGTCTGTAAAGGTGGCAGACAAGAATACATACTTCTACATGATAGAGCTAGAGAAAGCCTCAAGTTGTATTTAGATACATTAGAAGATAAAGACATATTATGGCTTACTCATTTAGGTTTGCAAGCTAAAGGACCAGACACATTAAGAACATGGGTTAATCAAATGTATAGAATACTTAAAGCATTAGATAGTACTGCACCTTATTTTACACCACATAGTTTTAGACACACTATGATTGAAAACCTGCAAAACGGAAGCCACTATCTATGTAAGAAGCTAGGTATAGCCTTAACAGCAGAAGAGATACAAGTACTTGTACATCATAAGAGTATAGATATGACCAAAGCCTACATGAAGCCTAAAGACAACGCAATTATATTTGGTTTATTTGGAATTAATTTAGATTAATGGAGGTAACAAATGATTAAATTAGAATGTACAGATGTAATGAATATGGAGAACGCTATTAGGGGGATGAGAAATCCTATGAATAGCTGGGATAAGGGTGATAGTTATCATTGTTATGACAATTGTCCTATGAACGATATTGATTCATGCTCTGACTGTAAGTATGTTAATAATCCGGATGATTACATCTTAGGAGATAATGACCTAGACCTCGCGCAACGCCTATGCAAAGCAGGTTCAGACCATAGAAAATTCTTAAGACAGATATTTGTATCAGTAGATATTACAGCACCCCTTTATTTCTGGAAAGAGTATGACACTTATAAAGTAGGTACAACTGCTAATTCTACAAGTACAATGCATAAGATACATGCTAAAGAATTTACATTAGACGATTTTAGTTATGAAGAGATGGATATAGCAACAATTTCTTTATTGGATATCATTGTTACTAGACTAAATGAAATTAGGATGTATTATAATGCATCTAGCAGTAAGACAGCTTGGTATAGCATGATTCAACTTTTACCATCTAGCTACAATCAAATGCGTACATGTACTATGACTTATGAGAACTTAAGAAATATGTATCATGCACGTAAAAATCATAAATTAGAAGAATGGGTGGAATTTACAGAGTGGATAAAAACACTTCCTTACAGTAAGGAGTTGATAATTGGTGAATAGTTTTAAAACTGAAGAATGGGTTACTGTAAAAGGTTTTGAAAATTATAAGATTAGCAACTATGGCAGAGTTTATAGCGAATACACTAAGAAGATACTTATACCTACATTAGATAAAAATGGCTATAGAATACAAACATTATTTAGGAACAATAAAGAGCATAAGTTAAGGTCGAATAGATTAGTTGCCATGCACTTTGTCGATGGTTATAAAGATGGATTAGTTGTTAATCATATAGATGAGGATAAAACAAATGACTACTTTGAAAATCTAGAATGGTGTACCGTTAAAGAAAACAGGACTCATGGTAGTATGAGATACCATAAAATGAAAAAGATTAGCATGTTTGATTTAGATGGTGTTTATATTAGATCATTTTGTTCATTAAAAGAAGCAGGTGAGTTTTTCGGAAAAGGAATAAGTAATTTGTCAAGCCATTTAAACGGAAGACAAAAAAGTTGGTGTGGACATGTGTTTAAATATGAATAACAGTATACAGGAGTTGATTATCGGTGAGTAAAGAACAAGTAGTGCATCCTGAGCATTATAACCAAGGTATTGAATGTTGGGACTACACAACGAGCCACAACATGGGTTTCTTAGATGGCAATGTGGTAAAGTATGTAACACGTTTTAGGCACAAGAATGGCTTGCAGGACTTATATAAAGCTAAGCAGTATTTAGATAAGCTTATAGAAGTAGAAGAACAAAAGATTAAAGATAAGTAGGTGATTCATTGAGTATTAAATATAGACTTAAAAATTATAGCAAGATTAATTCGCAGGTAGAGCGGCTGAGAGAGCGTATTGAAACTCTACAGGATAGAATGTATAGCCTAAAGAGTAGTAGCGATATGAGCGAAATACAAGCAAATGGTGGTAATTCTGATAAGATAGCTACTAATGTTGCATTGCTGGCAGATTTAGAAGAGGCTTATCTGGATGAACTTAATAAGTTACTAGAGGAACAGGTATACATAGAAACTATGATTAAAGGGTTGGATCCAGTAGAGAGATTGCTTATTAGAGCGAAATATATTGATGGACTACAATGGGAAAGTATCTGCAACATAATCGGATATAGCTGGGCTCAAACTCACAGAATACATAGTCATGCTCTAGAGAAGTTGGGAAATATTGCACAGGATAGTAAGTAAATAATAATTGCACAATCTGCGTTTAAAACATGTAAGCGTGGGTTGTGCTTTTAGCGTGATGTGGATTAAAGTTAGTAATATCAAGGGTTATAGCAAGTTATTGTGCAAAATGCACAACAGTTACACGGTTACAAACCAGTTACACTACTTCTCTCTATATATTATATACTCTAACCCTTGATGATGTTGGTGTTTATATATATAGTAATATTGTATATGTAACTTGTAACTGATGTAACCACTTTTTAAAGACTTTAAAAAAGTATAAAAATGTTATGGGAAATAGTTTGATTTTGTAAAAATTATAAAAGTCTTGAGAAAAGCAGTTCGTAGTTACAATTCTTAATTCAATGCACCTCAAAGTATTGATATTACTAGATTTGAGTGTGTAACCAATTCCGTAACTGAAAAAGATGATACACCATGATACACTCAAATGTGCTATTATGGTATTAGGAAATAATAACTTGAAAACATAATTAAAAAAGGCACTTTGGTTTTACACTAGAGTGCTTTTTTTCGTGGAAAGAAGGTGACATTGTGAGTTTAACACCAAAACAAGAAAAATTTGTTCAGGGGATTGTAAGTGGATTAAGCCAAAGAGAAGCTTATAAGCAAGCTTACAATGCCGCTAAGATGAAAGATAAAAGCATAGATGAAAAGGCATCAGAATTATTTAGAAACGTCAAGATTAAGTCAAGGTATGATGAAATAATATCTGAGTACAAAGAAGAATCTAAGTATAGTCGTAAGCAAATGGAAGAGGACTTAATTTGGGTAAAGAATGAAGCTAAGAGAGATATACAAACAAATGGGATTAATAAGTCTAATGGGAATGTATTTATAAGCTCCATCAAAGAGCTAGGCAATTTAAATGATCTGTACCCATGTAAAAAACAGCAAATTGAGCATAGTGGCAATATCAATAATCCATTCGCTAACTTATCTGAAGAACAGCTACTTGAAATTGTAAAAACACAATAAAAAGCACAGTTATACTAAGATTTTACTTGGCTGATTATGAGAGGTATTGAAAAATCAAGGTTTGTAAATAAAAATAACCACATATAATTTTTTGTTATCTGTGGTAGTTGACATATGAAAGGTGGTCAATACATGTGCAAAACATAGATAGTAAATTAATAACTTTAGGAGCTAAAACTGAACTTGCAAGGCGTAAGTTCTTTTTTTATTGCAACTTAATGGCTCCTGATTTTTATAAATATGATAGGCAATACCTGGTAGACTTATGTAACGACCTGCAGGACTTTTATTATAGTGATGATGAAGTATTGATTGTAAATACGCCACCTAGGCATGGGAAGTCTAGGACCGCGAGCTTATTTGTTGAGTGGTTGTTAGGCAAGAATAAGAATGAAAAGATTATGACAGGCTCATACAACGAAACGTTATCAACTATGTTTTCAAAGAATGTTAGAAATGATATCCAAGAAGAAAAAGCTGACAAGTATAAGCCAGTTTATTCAGATGTATTCCCAGAAACACGTATCAAGCGTGGAGATGGTGCCATGAATCTTTGGTCTTTAGAGGGTGGATATAATAACTACTTAGCTACCTCACCTACAGGAACAGCAACAGGGTTTGGTGCTTCACTTCTAGTAATAGACGACTTAATTAAAAATGCAGAAGAGGCCTATAATGAGGGCGTACTTGAGAAACATTGGGATTGGTTTACTAATACAATGCTATCAAGACTAGAAGAGGGTGGAAAGATTATTATCATCATGACAAGATGGGCTAGTGGTGATTTAGCAGGTAAAGCATTAAAACACTTCAAAGATCAAGGTGTAAAAGTAAAGCATATTAGCATGAAGGCTATGCAAGATGATGGCACAATGCTATGTGAAGAAGTCCTTAGTAAGAAGTCTTACATGATGAAGGTTGCAGCTATGGGAGAAGATATAGCAAGCGCTAACTATCAGCAAGTACCGATTGACTTAAAAGGATGTTTATATTCTAGCTTTAAGACATATATACAAGCACATTATGAACAGTTTGAAAGCATAAAAGCTTATATAGATACAGCAGATACAGGAGCAGATTATTTATGTTGTATTATCTATGGCGTATACAATAAAGAAGCTTATGTATTAGATGTTTATTATACAAAGGATGCTATGGAAGTAACAGAGACTGAAACTGCTAGAAGATTGTTTGAGCATGGTGTTAATATATCTGATATAGAAAGTAATAATGGCGGTCGAGGGTTCGCTAGATCAGTAGAACGTATATTAAAAGAAATATTTAAATCAAATAAAACAAAAATTAAATGGTTCCATCAATCCAAAAATAAAGCTGCTCGTATTTTAAGTAATAGCACTTGGGTGATGGACCATATTTATTTTCCTGTAAATTGGAGAGATAGATGGCCAGAGTATTATAAGGCAATGGTAAGCTACCAACGTGAAGGTAAAAACAAACATGATGATGCTCCTGATGCAACAACAGGTGTAGCAGAACAGTGTGTAGCTAAGACAGGAATGAGAATATTAAAGCCGAAAGGAGGCATATAAGATGGAGCTAGAAGTAATAAAAAAGCTTATAGATAGTTCAAGGATTGAGCATGATAAGTTTATAGAAAAAGCAAAGGTAGCAGAAGCATACTATAAGGGTAATAATGACATCTTAGAAAAGAGAAGTCCATCGAATGAGGTTCAGGCTAGAAGTGAGAATCCACTTAGAACAGCGGACAATCGTATAACGCATAATTGGCATGGTCTTCTAGTTAATCAGAAGGCTTCCTATATGTTTACATATCCGCCGCTGTTTGATACAGGGGATAAAGAACTTAATGAGGCTATTGCCGAAGTACTTGGAGACGAGTATCCAAAAGAGTGTAATACACTTGGTGTAAATGCTGATAATTGTGGCTTAGCATGGCTTCATGTTTGGATT
>OBXC01001390.1_pt1 | contig 11753 bp, 10 predicted proteins | sample 1538111 | NCBI WGS metagenome assembly OBXC01 (sample SAMEA2580137, study PRJEB22360) | human gut metagenome | biome: human gut; feature: human-associated habitat; material: faeces | place: Denmark | collected 2008/2010 | reverse complement strand
AGTTTCGGGACCTTTTCCACCAGCACCACGGATTCCCCTTTTCTGGCCGCGGCTATGGCGGCAAAGCAGCCCGCCAGCCCGCCGCCCAGGACAAGGACATCGCTGGTTACGGTCTCCTCATCCCCAATCTCATTGGCATAGGGCCAGCTGTATGTTTCTGCACTCATTTTATTCCTCCATTCTGTCCACGCATCCCGGACATGCCGCAAAGTGTCCCGGGCTGACTTCTTCAAGCATAATCTCGCCGGTCCTGCATTCCTCTTTCACAAACGGGCACCGTGCCGCAAACCGGCATCCAGGCCCCGGATTCACCGGACTGGCCACCTCTCCCTGGAGAAGACTCCTCTTCTTGTTCCTCGATTCCGGGCTGGGATCGGGGATCGCCGCCAGAAGGGCTCTCGTATACGGATGGAGCGGCTTCCTGAAAAGCTCGGCCGACGATGCCTGTTCCACGCATTTCCCCCGGTACATGACCATGATTTCATCGGAAATGTGTTTGACCACAGACAGATCGTGTGTAATAAACAGATACGTCAGATTCATGCTGTCCTGAAGGTCCATCAGGAGATTTAAAATCTGAGCCTGAATCGACACGTCGAGGGCCGACACCGGCTCGTCGCATACGACAAAGGCCGGTTCCATAATCAGCGCCCGGCCGATTCCGATTCTCTGGCGCCGGCCTCCGTCCAGCTCGTGCGGATAGGCGCCCGCAAGGCGTCTGGCCAGGCCGACGGTCTCCATCATGGCATCCACCCGCGCCTCGATCTCCTTCTTATCCTTACAGACCTTATTGACGATCAGGGGTTCCGCAATCAGCTGCCGGACATTCATGCGCCCGTTTAAGCTGGAGTAGGGATCCTGAAAAATCATCTGCATTCTGGGGCGTATCCGTTTGAATTCCTTCTTTCCTACACTCTGAAGGTTCGTTCCCTCAAACAGGATCTCGCCGCCCGTGGGCTCGTCAAGGTATAAAAGCGTGGAACCCAGTGTGGATTTTCCGCAGCCGGATTCTCCCACGACTCCCAGCGTCGTACCCCGCTTAACGGAAAAGCTCACATCATCCACTGCGTGAAGCAGACCGGAGGGCGTGTCAAAATATTTCTTTAAATGTTTTACATCCAACAGCAGATCTTCCATCACTCCTGCCCTCCTTTGTTATCGCGGTACAGATGGCAGCGGATCAGATGGCCGTTTTCCTCATATACGGCCGGTGCTGTCAGACTGCACAGCTCCATGCACTTCGTACACCGGGGCGAGAATTTGCAGCCCTTCGGCAGGTTCGTCGGATCCGGCAGAATTCCCTCGATGGGATGAAGGCGCTTCGTCTCCTCCGTAAGGCTGGGAATGGATCCAAACAGCCCTTCCGTATAGGGATGGTGCCTGCCGCCGTTAAAGATATCGCTCAGCGTTCCGTACTCCACAATCTCCCCGGCATAGACGATGGCCACCTTGTCACACGTCTCCGCAACCACCCCCAAATCATGGGTAATCATGATTACGCTGGTTTCGTATTTTCTCTGAAGGTCACAGATCATCGTCAGTATCTGCGCCTGTATGGTAACGTCAAGGGCGGTCGTCGGTTCATCCGCGATTAAAAGCTCCGGACTCAGAATCAGGGCCATGGCGATCACCACGCGCTGGCGCATACCGCCGGAGAACTGATGGGGATAATTGGCCTTCCGCTCTTTCGGAATGCCCACCATCTCCAGAGTGTCCTCCACCCGCTTTTCAATCTCTTTCTTTGACAGGCCGTCGGTGTTGTGAAGCTCCAGGGCCTCGGCGATCTGGCTGCCCACTGTGAGGACCGGATTTAAGGCCGACATGGGATCCTGAAATATCATGGATATTCTGGCTCCCCGGATTTTCTCCATTTCATGGGCGCTCAGTTTCCCAAGCTCCGTCCCCTCAAACCGGATGGCTCCTCCCGTAATCTTTCCTGTCCGTTCCGGCAAAAGCCCCAGGATGGTCAGCGCCGTCGTCGTCTTTCCGGCCCCCGTCTCTCCCACCAGCCCCAGAGTCTCCCCTTTTCCCAGGGAGAAGCTGATTCCGTTTACAGCGTACACCGTCTCCATATCCGTCTCATATACCACGGACAGATTCTCGATCTCCAGTATCGTTTCACTCATTGCGCCACCTCCTTAGTCCTTCAGTTTGGGATCCAGGGCGTCGGTAAGTCCGTCACCCACCAGATTAAACGCCAGGGAAGCGAGCAGAATAAAGACACCCGGGAAAAACAGCAGATACGGTGAAGTAAACATATACTTCTGAGCACCGGAAAGCAGCGCGCCCCATTCCGGAGACGGCGGCTGGATTCCCATGCCGATAAAGCTCAAGCCTGCGGCCGATAAGATCATGCCGGAAATGCTCATCGTCGTGTTTACAATGATCGGCCCCATGGCGTTGGGCAGCACGTATCTGAAAATAATGCGCGCATTGGAGGTCCCGTAGGACTTTGCCGCCCGGATGTAATCCTGTTCGGCCACAGTCATGACCACCGACCGGATCAGTCTGACATTCCCCGGAATACACGATATGGTAATTGCGATAATCAGGTTCTTTAAGTTCGTTCCCAGCGCCGCCACCACGGCCAGAGACATGAGAATCGGCGGCACGCAGATAAACACGTCCATGATGCGGCAGATGGTATTGTCGATCACTCCGCCGAAATATCCCGCGCTGGCTCCCAGCACGGCGCCGATCACCAGCGCCATTAAGCTGGTGGACACACCGATGAAGAGAGAATACCTGGAACCGTGAACCACACGGGCAAATAAGTCCCGGCCGTATTCGTCCGTCCCGAAGAAATGCGCGGCTCCCGGCATCAGAAGTCTTGCGCTCCCGTCCTGTTCGATACATTTGGAATAGGGGACAATGAGGTCGGCAAACACGGCGATGGCGACGATCACCACCAGGATAACGAGGCCGAGCATGGCCGCCTTATTCTTCTTAAAACGGTACCAGACTTCGTTCCGGATGGCGTTCTTGCGTTTTTTTCCCTTAGCCACGGCTCTTTCCTCCCTCCTGGTATTTGGCCTTGATTCTCGGATCGATGAAGGCGTACAGGACATCGACCAGAAGAATGATAAGGCTGAATAAAAATGCCAGAAACAGGGTGGAGCCCATGACCACGGGAATATCCTTCTGCCGGATAGCAGTCGTGATTAAGGTTCCCATCCCCGGCATGGCAAACACGGTCTCCGCAATGATCGCGCCGCCTAAGGAGGCCCCGAAGCTGGTGCCCAGCGTCGTGACGACCGGCAGGAGGGCATTTCTCAGCGCATGGCGCATGATAATCCGTTTCTCGCCCGCTCCCTTGGCCCGGGCCGTCCGGATATACTCCTGCCTCACAGTCTCAAGCATGGCGGATCTGGTGAGGCGGAGCAGGCTGGCGGCCGACCCTAAGGATATGGTTATGGTAGGCAGAATAAAATGCTTCAGAGTGCCTGCGCCGTAGGATGGCAGCAGCCCCAGATGCAGGGAAAATACCAGCATCAGCATGAGCCCCAGCCAGAAGCCCGGTATGGAGGCAAACACCAGCGCCACAATCACGCACGTATGGTCCAGCACGGAATACTGTCTCACCGCAGAGACAATCCCAAGCAGTATTCCGATAAAAGCGGAAAGGGACATGGAAAATACGGTCAGAAGCAGTGTGTTCGGGAACCTGGCGACAATATCCTGTATGACCGGCTGCCGGCTCTGGTAGGATACTCCCAGATTAAAATGGAATACGATATCCCCAATGTAGTTAAAAAAGCGGATCAGAAACGGCTTGTCATACCCGAATTCCGCGTTCAGAGCCGCGATATCCTCTTTCGACGCCGTGATTCCAAGGATAATGGAACCGGGATCTCCCGGCGTCATAGATAAGATGGAAAATACTAAAAATGCGACTCCGAGCAAAACAGGAATCATGTACAGAAGCCGCTTGGCCACGTATTTGGTCATGGAGAATGTCCTCCCTTCCACGGATTAAAGCCTTACCAGGCAAAATCATAGATGTAATACACTGCCTCGTACGGAATTTCCGGGCATTTCAGTGAAGAGCTGTATGCGAACAGCGTAAGCGGATTGGCCAGCGGAACGTAGATGGCTTCCTCCTGCGCTTTCGTAAAGATCTGGTTAAAGAGCTCCGCGCGCTCTTCCTTGTCGTTGGAAACCCGTGTCCTGTCAAACAGCGCATCCATCTCCGCATCCGAATATCTGGCATTGTTGGCAGTTCCGATGTAATCGCTGGCGAAGGCCATCTCCATCATCTGGGTATCCCCCTCCAGCGTCATATTCAGTGCGCTGATGGTATAGCTGCCGCTGGTCAGATCTCCGATATAGGAATTAAATTCCTTTACGGAAATCGTCGTCTCCAGTCCGACTGCCTTTAAATCATTCTGGATTACGGTGGCGAGATTGGAATACTTTTCGGCCACCAGCATTTCTCCCAGCTGATACGGCGTCGTGATGCCTGCCTCGGCCAGAAGGGATTTGGCCTTCTCCGGATCGTACTCGTATTTCGGCTGTTCCTCGGAGTAGCCGAACCGGTTGGCGGAACATAAGTTGGAGTTTACCGTAGCCTCTCCGTCATAGCAGATCTGCACCAGATTCTCGCGGTTTATGGCATAGTTTAACGCCTGGCGCACTCTCACGTCATCAAATGGTGCCTTATCCAGATTCATGCATACATAGGAGAAGCTGGAGGTTGAAATCTCAGCGATGGTGACATTCTTGTCCGCCTTCAGCTGCGGAAGGCTGGCCGAGTCGATTTCCGCAAAATCCACCTCGCCCGTCTGAATGGCGATCGCCATGGTAGACTGGTCCGGAATGACCTCGAAGGTCACTTTTTTAATCGCCGCACTCCCGCGGTAGTAGCCGTCATACGCTTCCAGCGTTACACTGCTTCCCTTGCTTCTTCCCGTAAATTTGTACGGGCCGCTGCCCACCGGCTTATTGACAAAGTCGTCAGCCGATTTTTCATAATACGCCTCGGAAGCGATATGGACGGAACAGGCCCCCAGCAGGAACGGGGAGTACGGATTATCCAGGTGGCAGACTACGGGGTGGTCATCTGCAGCTTCCGCGCTCGCCAGTCCCGTCACCTGGGAATTCTGGTACTGGGAATCCTTATACAGATTCAGGGAAAATACCGCATCCTTTGCCGTAACCGGCGTGCCGTCGTGGAAGGTGGCGTCCTCCCGCAGATGGAAGGTGTAGGTCTTTCCATCCTCACCTCGTATGATTCCGCGAGACGCGGCTCCGGATCGTGTTCGCCATCCGGATTCATATACATCATCGTGTCATAGAGCTGGTTTAAAACCGTAAGTTCTGCGGTAGTGGAGTAATCCGACGGATGAAGCGTGTCAATATCGGCGCCCATGGCCACCACCATATCGGTATTTCCGGAGCTGGACGCACCCGCGCCCGTCTCCGATGATTGACTCTGTATATCGTTCTGTGTATTTCCTGCGGTTCCTGAACCGCCGCGGGCGATAAGCGACAGCGCCGTCACCGCCGCCAGAATAACTGCCATACCTTTTTTCATAATCTTGCTCCTCTCTCTTTACCAATGGATAAATTCGATCTCTTCTTTCTTCAGGAAACCCGCCTCACTGCCGTAGGCCCTGATGGTCTCCTCATCGTATAAATTCGTACCCTGGAATACCATGCGGACTTTTCTCACATTTCCGATATCGGCCAGTGGATTTCCATCCAACACCACGAAATCGGCATCCATTCCTTCCCGGATACTTCCCTTCTTCTCTTCCAGGCCAATATGCACGGCCGGATTGACCGTGGCCGCCTTCAGAGCTTCGAAAGCCGTGCATCCGTAGAGCTCCACCAGCTTCTCCAGCTCATCTGCCATGGAAAAGCCCGGGATAATTCCCGGATAAGCGCAGTCTGTGCCGGCCATGAACCGGTCCGAATATTCCAGAAAGGTTCGTCCTCTGCCGATCACCACACGGATATCGGGGCGAACGCCCTGGCTGCGGTAGCTCTCGATGATTTTCCTGTTTCTGTTTTCCCAGCTCTCCCGCTCACATTCCGGGATATCTTTAAAATGCTCCAGCTCCGACAGCATTTTACCGTTCCAGACATAGTCCGGCAGCGTTTCGCATACGGCTTGTGTGGGAGTAAACCACATCCCGGCTTCGGCCAGATAGCGGATATCGGCCTTGTGGGACGGAAGGGAGCTGCTGTGCTCACAGCAGTAATAGCCGGCGTCTGCCAGCACCTTGTCGTCCAGCTTCTTGCTCATATGGCCGCATACGGGAAGCCCCTGCTGTCTCGCTCGTTTAAGCAGATACCGGTAAAGCTCCGGCTCAATGGACGGATACGTCTTAAGCCATAAGAACTCATTCCGGATCGTATACTCGATCGCCTGCTCCACGTCCGCCTCCGTACGGATGATCTCATTGGAATTGTCCGGTATACTCGGATCTTCTCCGTCATAGATGGGTCCGCTTTCCCGCCAGCGTCTCCGCGGCATATTCAGCGTGGCGTTTGTACCCCCGCATGTTTCTGACGGAAGTAACGCCGCACGCCAGGAACATCTTTCCCATATAATCGGCGTCGTAGTGGCAGTGGCTGTCGATCAGCCCGGGAATCACGTACCGGCCGCTTATATCGAGGATCTTTGTTTCACCGTTTAATGCATCTGTCTCGCATCTCCAGTCATCTGCTTCACCGTTTAATCCATTCACGGGTCCCGCCGCTTCCTGAGCTGCAAATGCAGTCAGATTCCGGCCGATTTTCTGTATTTTCCCGTCCCTGATCAGGATATCCGTATCGTATTTTATGGTGCGGTCCCTCATCGTCAGGAGGTTTCCATGTGTCAATATGTACTGTTTCACCCGGCGCCTCCCATCCCACTCAGAAGCGAAATTCATGCTTTGAAATTGCCGTACATAATCTCGCTCCCGCCTCGATGTCATCCTTTGAGGCTACACAGCTCTGGCAGTGGGGATATCTGGTCACGACGGCGATTCCGCCCGCCCTGACTCCGACACCGGACATATTCATGCTGGACGCATCCGTTCCGCCCTTGTCGATGACTTCGGGCTGCCATGTAATTCGTTCGCATTCACAGCATTCCTCCATGGCTGCAACCACTTCCTCGTCGCAGATTACCGACGGATCCGCGTATTTGATCGCAACGCCCTTTCCCACGGTATTGCTGCCTTCCAGATCGCAGGGATAATCGTGTGCCGGTGTGATGTCCACCGCAATGCCGATATCGGGACGAATCCGCTCTGCTGTTGGCTTAGAACCTCTGCATCCCACTTCTTCCTGTACGGTAAACACATAATAAATATCGTTTGGATATGTGCCGTCATTCTCCTTCAGCGCCTCCAGAAGCTGGTAGCAGCCGATCCGGTCATCCAGGGATTTGGAACACACCAGATTGTTCTGCAGATCCACGTATTCTCCGTAATAGCCGCAGACGGAGCCGACTTTAACGTATTTTAATGCGTCCTCCTTAGATTTTGCTCCGATATCAATATAGAGCTTCCCCACATCGTTATGCGCGTCCTCGATGGCTCCCATACAGCCAAACACGCCGGTTACGCCGTTGCGGAACCGTACTCTGGCGTTGTAAGCTGAGGCCGCCCAGTTCCAGCCCACGTTGCAGACACGAAGACGGCCATCCTCCTCGATCTTCTTCACCATGAAACCGATTTCGTCCATATGGGCCGCAAACATGATCCTCTTCGACTGCGGGCCTCCCTGTCCTTTCTTAATTACTATCAGATTACCGATCGCATCCGTTATCATATCGTCCGCATAGGCTGCGGCTTCCTTCTCAATCAGCTCTCTCACTTCTTTTTCATAGCCGGCGATTCCCTGGGCCTGGGTCAGCCGTTTCAGTAATTCCTCGTTTCTCATATGTCCTTCTCCCGTTCTCTGCTTTTTCGCTTTAACGCGTCACATAATTATTGTTTTAAGAATTGTACCATCTATGATTACATTTTGCAATATGCATTTTGCAAAATGTAAAATAATAAGGTTGACCTACTATTTTTTCTGTTGTAATATGAATATAAATGATGGATATGAGTTTTTAATGAGGAAGGATACGGCATGGATTTAAATAAAACCACTCTCTCCGGGCAAATCTACGATATTCTCCGTCAGGATATTCTGACACAGAGAATCCGGCTCGGCGAGAAATTAACGCTAAAACACTTACAGGAACGCTTCGGAGTCAGCTCCACCCCGATCCGCGAGGCGCTGACCCGGCTTGCGGAGGAAGAACTGGTCGTCTCCTACTCCAACATCGGCGTCAATGTCATAAGTATCGGGGAACAGGACTTGAAAGAGCTCTATGAATTCATGGGGGATTTAGATGCCCTGGCCATTCTCTATACCTCTCACTATCCGGATCAGGAAAAGGTACAGAAGGCACTGGCGGAAAATATACATTATACGGAAAAGGTTTTAGAGACAGAAAGTCTCACGGAAGAGGAAATCAGGACATGGACAGGCTATTCCGATCATTTTCATCTGATCTTCTACGATTACTGCGCCAACAGCCGCCTGGCCCGCGCCGCCGGGAAACAGAGGAGCCAGCTGACGATTTTCTCCAACATGTATGAGGCGTCACTGCAGCACCAACGGGAAATAGAACGCGGACATTTAAAGATTTACGGGGCGTATTTACAGAAGGATTACCAGCTGGCCGCTTCACTGATGAAGGAACATTTGAATACTTCCCTGTCTTATGCGATGGAATATTTATTTCAATGCCACTGCCTATAATTTTTGACGACGCCTCTCCCAACCTCAACAGGTGGGAGAGGCGTCGTTATTCTTTGCAGAAAAAGACTGCTCTATTATCTCTTTAAATTCCTGGATATCTTCGTCCTCACCGCTTCCGTCATGGGCAGTCCGGTATCGTAGTCCAGCTGTCTTGGCTCATACTCTTCATTTTCCCGCTGTCTGGTATAGCCATCGTTGCTCCAGATCGGATCCTTGTCCGTGCGCCAGCTTCTGCAGGCCCACTGATATCCGCGATAAAGGTCGCGGGTCCGGTTCATCTGCTCCAGAATTTTGTCATGCAGGGAATTGCGGATTTCGGAATACTCTTCCTCCTGGATCCGGTTGCAGATTTCTGCCGGATCCTTTTCCATATCGTACAGCTCATCACTGTCCAGAAGATGGATCACCAGCTTATACCGGTCGGAAATGACGGCACGCATCATCTGCAGTCCGCCGAAACCGTCGTGATCCGCTTCATACCGGGTAAATTCTGTATAGACCTCATCATTAATCCGGATATCCGTGCAGTTGATCTGAGGCAGCATGCTTTTCCCCTCCAGCATCTTGGGAATGGGGAGACCCATGTAATCCAGAATCGTGGGAGTCAGATCAATGTGGGAAGCCGGGTAATCCACCACCTTGCCGGCCTCGCCGCCCTTGATGATCAGCGGAATGTTGGCAACCTCCTTGTAGCAGGCAGCATTTTTAGAAGTAAGCCGGTGATTTCCCAGCATGTCTCCATGATCAGAGGTGTAGATGACCATAGCGTTCGGAGCCGTCTCCCGGATTTTGTCCAGGACTTTTCCGATTTCATAATCTACAAACGAGTTGCATCCTAAAAACAGGGACAATTTTCCGGAAGAACAGTTGATTTCCTCCCTGGTTTTGTGTAAGTTCTCCCCTGCCCATAATCGCTGCATCAGTGGTTTTTGACTTAAATCGTCCTCATAGTTGGGACTGTCCTCAAAACAGAATCCGTCATACATGGTATTGTACGGCGCAGGGCAGAGCGAAGGACCGTGAGGCTCATCGTAAGAAACGGCCAGGAAAAAATCCTCATCTTTATACTCTTCCAGAAAGTCTACCGCCCTTTTGGAACAGCGGTGAGCGTATGTAAACTCCTCTGTCATATCTTCATCAAAGGAGGTGGAGGATTTTCTGGATTTCAGCCGTTCCTCCTCCGTCAGTTCTTCCAGATACCGGCGCATATCATACCAATATGCCTCATCCCAGCCCTCCGGGCAGATGCCATTGCCAAAATAGTCACCGCCGTCTAAATGCCATTTGCCGATATAACCGCAGTGAATTCCGTTGTCCGTCAGACGCTGGCCTACGGTTTTTATATTATCTCCCATGGCTACACAGTTCGTCACCTCCCCATTGGTATGCGGAAAGGTTCCGGTAAATATGGCGGACCTGGCCGGGCCGCAGACCGGCTGGCACGTATAGGCATTCTCGTACCGGATGCCTTCGGCGGACAGCCGGTCCAGATTCGGTGTGATCATTTTAGGATTTCCATAGCAGCCCAGCATGTCTTTGCGCGTGGTGTCTGTCATTATAAGGATGATTTGTTTTTTCATATGCTATTCTCCGGTTTCTCTATATCTGCAATTGATCTTTTAACGCCTTTTCTGTTTTATGAAAGGACGGGCGGATAGGGGCGTCCAGGCACCAGTCTCCCATTTTCCACAAAACCTTCCCTGCGGTTTTCCAGGGATTCTATAAGATGTCCGCGAAGCTCCTGAATCCGCATCTTACAGGAATCTTCCTCAATCAGATCCGTAAGTTCATGGGGATCTTTTTCCAGATGGAAGTACTGCTCCTGACCGGTCTGTGAATGCCAGATGTATTTGTCTGTTTCGGTGACGATCCAGTGGTTGGAATACTCATCAAAGGAATGCTCTCCGTGAAGCCAGGGACGCACAACCCGCGCCGGATCTTCAAGCAAAGGAAGGAGCGATTTGCCGTCCACCGTATCCGGAACAGGGGCGTCTGCCAAATCGAGCAGCGTGGGCATAATATCCCGAAGCTCCACTACGCTGCTGCACCTGGAGGAACCGGCCCCTTTCGGCAGAAACTTCTTTCCTCCCGAGATGATGAGCGGGATGTGGCAGCTTCCCTCGTAAGGTCTGGCTTTGCGGAACATGTGGTGGTCACAGAGTTCCTCCCCGTGGTCTGAGGTAAAGATAATAATGGAATTATCGTAAAGCTCCTGCTCCTTCAGAGCCAGAATCAGCCGCCCTATCTGATGGTCTAAATGGGTGATGCAGGCGTAATATCCCACCTGGGCCTGACGTATCAGCTCTGCATCAATGGGACCCGTCTTCGAATCATAGATCCGCCCGTCCCTTTTTAACAATTCGTCCGTCTCCCAGGTGCCTACATACGGTGGGCGCAGCTCCTGATCCCGGTATAAATCAAAGTAATGCCGGGGCGCATCGAAGGGAGGATGCGGCCTGAGATAAGAGGCCATAAGGAAAAAAGGCTTCCCCGGATCACGCCGTCTCAAAAAGTCTATGCTTCTCTCGGTAACCCAGTTGGTGGGATGGTATTTTTCCTCATGCATCCAGGGCCTCGCCACATAACTGTTGCATTCAATCCCCGTATCTGTCACATCGGCGGAAATTCCCAGCTCATTTTTCAGCCAGTAGAAATAATCGTCGGCTACCAGCTGGGACTCGCGGTAGGGAATCGTTGCCCGCCTGGAATATCCCAGATATCCGTCATGAAGCTCCACATGATGAAAGCCCAGATAATTTCTTAAAGGATGGACATGCATCTTGCCGACGCATTGAGTGTAATAGCCGGCCTGGCCTAATTCTCCAGCCAGCGTATGCTCATATTCCCAGGGGACGCCATCCAGATAGCCTACACGGCCGTGATGATTCTGCCCCATCCCTGTATGGATGGCGGCTCTGGAAGCGATGCAGCTCGGGCAGGCGCTGTAGGCACGGTCAAAGGCTGTACCGGTGGAGGCCAGTGTATCAAGATATGGCGTTTTTACA
>OBXC01001388.1_pt1 | contig 11769 bp, 9 predicted proteins | sample 1538111 | NCBI WGS metagenome assembly OBXC01 (sample SAMEA2580137, study PRJEB22360) | human gut metagenome | biome: human gut; feature: human-associated habitat; material: faeces | place: Denmark | collected 2008/2010 | reverse complement strand
TGATAAAATCTTTAAAATAATAGATTTAAAAGAAAATAATTTATCTACAGATCAATTTCCAATTAATAACTATGATATTAAACTTAATCAGTTGAGTTTTAGTTATGAAGAAAATAATGATGTTTTATCAAATATTAATATGGATATTTCTAAAGGTAAGTTAATTGGAGTTGTAGGTGAAAGTGGAAGTGGTAAATCTACTTTAGCTGCAATTTTAACAGGAAGAAATAAAGGGTATCGAGGAAGTGTTAAGGTTGGTAATATAGACTTAGCTAAGATCAGTGAAAATAGGCTAATGGAAAGTATTACTTATATAGGTAATCAAAGTTATTTGTTTAAAGGAACTGTTAGAGAGAACTTATGCATGGCTAAAAAAGATGCTAGTGATAAAGAATTATGGGATGTTTTAAAACAAGTTAATTTAAGTCAATATTTTAAAGAACAACAAGGACTTGATACTAAATTATTAGAAAAAGCTAGTAATCTATCTGGTGGACAACGACAAAGATTAGCTCTTGCTAGAGCGTTATTGCATAATACACCAATTTATATATTCGATGAGGCAACATCGAATATTGATGTTGAAAGTGAAAATGAGATAATTAATCAAATATACAAACTTGCTAAAACAAAAACAATTATTATGATTTCGCATCGACTTGCAAATGTTGTAAAAGCAAATTGTATATACGCATTAGATAATGGAAAAGTTGTTGAATCAGGAAATCATGAGGAATTATTAAGAAAAGATGGAGTATATTATCGTTTATGGAGTAAACAAAAGGAATTAGAAACATATGGCATTGGAGGGATAAATAATGAAGCAGCGTAGTGGATATAAAGTGATGTTATCTCTTATTAAATTAGTAAAGCCACTGACCCTTTATATGATTTTTGCGATATTAATGGGATTAATTGGGCATCTCTGTGCGAGTTTTATAACTATTTTAGGTGGTTATGCAATTTTAAATGTTTTAGGCTTTAATATAAAGCTAACTTTAAATGCTATTTTTATCATTATTCTTTTATGTGCGTTATTTCGTGGTGTTTTTCGTTATGTGGAGCAAGCATGTAATCATTATATTGCTTTTAAATTATTGGCACTGCTTCGTGATAAGGTTTTTATTGCTTTAAGAAGGCTATGTCCTGCAAAATTAGAAAGTCGTGATAAAGGGAATTTGATTGCAGTTATTACTTCGGATATAGAATTATTAGAAGTTTTTTATGCACATACTATTTCACCAATTATAATTGCATTAGTATTTTCAATAATTATGATTATATTTATTGGAAGTTATCATTGGTTATTAGGACTAATAGCATGTATGGCATATTTGTTTATTGGTCTTATTATTCCTTTAGTTATTTCTAAATTAAATGGTAATGATGGTTTGAAGTTTAGAACCAAATCAGGAAATCTTAGTAGCTTTGTACTAGATAGTTTACGTGGATTATCAGAAATTCTACAGTATAATAACAGTCAAAAACGTTTATTAGATATGGATGAATATACTGATGAACTTATTGTAGAAGAAGAAAAAATGAAAATAAATTTAGGTAGAAATACAGCGATAACAAATAGTATTATTTTAATTTTTGATTTTTCAATGCTATTTATTTCATCTTTATTATATCAAAAAAATATAATTGGTTTTGATGGCGTATTAATTTCAACATTAGCATTATTTGCGTCATTTGGTCCGGTTATTGCTTTAGCTAATCTAGGAAGCACTTTACAAAATACTTTTGCTGCTGGAAATCGCGTTTTAGATATTTTAGAAGAAGAATCGGTTGTAAATGAAGTTACTATAAATGAGGAAATTGAATTTTTAAATGCTGAAGCAAAAAATGTTACTTTTTCATATGATGATGAAATTATCTTATCAGATTTATCTTTAAAAATACCTAAAAATTCCATTACCGGCATTGTAGGCTGTAGTGGTAGTGGAAAATCAACATTACTTAGATTATTTATGCGTTTTTGGGATGTTAAAAATGGTAGTATAAACATCTCTGATAAAGATATTTCTAAAATAAATACAAGGAATCTTCGTAGTCTGGAAAGTTTTGTTAGTCAAGAAACTCATCTTTTTCATGACAGTATTAAAAATAATCTTTTAATTGCTAAGTTAGATGCAAGTGATGAAGAAATTATTGAAGCTTGTAAAAAAGCCGCTATTCATGATTTTATTTTAACACTACCAAAAGGATATGACACTCCAGTTGGTGAATTAGGAGATACATTATCAAGTGGTCAAAAACAAAGAATAGGTTTAGCTCGGGCCTTTTTACATAATGCTCCATTTATGTTATTAGATGAGCCAACCAGTAATCTTGATAGTTTAAATGAAGGAATAATTTTAAAAGCGATTAATGAAGAAAAAGAAAATCGAACAGTTGTATTAGTATCTCATCGCCAATCAACAATGAGAATTGTAGATAATGTTTATTGTGTGGAACATGGAAGAATAAGTTAATGAATAGTAAAATTATTGAAAAACGTGAAAAAGAAAAACAGGTGGTTAAAGAAATGATTAGTTTATATTGTTATAAAAACCATCATAGTAAGCAATTATGTAAAGAGTGTAATGAGCTTTTAAATTATGCAAAGATGCGAATCGATAAATGTCCTTTTATGGAAACAAAAACATTTTGTTCTAAATGTAAAGTACACTGTTATAAACCGGAGATGCAAAAGAAAATAAAAGAAGTTATGCGTTTTTCAGGACCAAGAATGCTTTTTTATCATCCCGTTTTAGCATTGCGTCATCTTATTGAAAGCAGAAAGGAAAATTAATATGAAAATAAAAAGAGGATTATTGATTGTTGTAGGATGTATTGGTGTAGTACTTGGAGCAATTGGCGCTATTTTACCTTTGATTCCAGCTTTTCCATTTTTACTTTTAGCTACAATCTGTTTTACTAAAAGTTCTAAACGACTTCATAATTGGTTTGTTAGTACTAAGTTATATAAAAGTAATTTAGAGAGTTTTGTAAATGGTAAAGGCATGACTTGGAAAACTAAAATTAGAATCATGATATTAGTTACAATCCTAATGACAGTTGGATTTATAATGATGAATCAAGTAGTTGTTGGTCAAATTGTATTAATGTTTGTATGGTTATTTCATATTATCTACTTTATTTTTGGAATTAAAACAATTAAAACGATAAAATAAGGATGCAATTTGCATCCTTTTTACTTTATAAATAGCTGACATGGGTATAATTCTTTTAACTTATATATTTTCTTGGTATAATAGAAACGACTTAAAGGAGGTAGACAAATGAATCAATTTAAATTAGTTTCTCCTTTTAAACCGATGGGAGATCAAATAGAGGCAATCGATAAATTAGTTGCTGGGGTTAAAGCTGGTAAAAAAGAACAAGTTTTACTTGGTGGAACAGGAACTGGAAAAACTTTTACAGTTTCCAATGTTATTGCATCAGTCAATAAACCAACACTTGTTTTAGCTCATAATAAGACTTTAGCAGGTCAATTATATTCTGAATTAAAAGAATTTTTTCCAGAAAATCGTGTTGAGTATTTTATATCAAACTTTGATTTTTATCAACCAGAAGCGTATATACCCGGTAGAGATCTATATATTGATAAAAATGCAAAAACGAATTATGAAATAGAAATGCTTAGAAGTGCTGCAATGAATTCGTTAATTGAACGTGAAGATGTTATTGTTGTAGCATCAGTTGCCTCAATATATGGATTAGGAAATCCTGAGCAGTATAAAGAAATGATTTTTGCCTTACGAGTTGATCAAGATATTGATCGTAAGGAATTGCTTACATATTTAGTTGATCGTCAATATCAACGTAATGATATCGAACAGACAAAAGGAACTTTTAGAGTTCGTGGAGATGTTATTGAAATTGTTCCAGGACACACTGAAAATTGGTTAATTAGAATTGAATTATTTGGAGATACAGTGGAAAGAATAACCGAAGTTGATCCGTTAACTGGCCATGTCTTAGGTGCCTATAATACTTATACAATTTATCCAGCATATGGTTATGTTACAAAAAAAGAACAAATTTTAAAAGCTTGTGATACAATTACCAAAGAATTAGAAGAGCGACTAAAAGAATTTAAAGATGAAACAAAACTTTTAGAATATGAACGTTTAGATCAACGAACACGTCATGATGTAGAAATGTTAAGAGAAGTGGGAATGTGTCCAGGAATTGAAAATTATTCTCGGCATATTGACGGTCGTAAAGAAGGACAACGCCCCTATACATTAATTGATTATTTTCCTAAAGATTTTTTAATGATTGTTGATGAAAGTCACGTTATGTTACCTCAAGTAAGAGGTATGTATAATGGGGATCGTTCAAGAAAAGAAACATTAGTAGAATATGGTTTTAGACTACCAAGTGCTTTAGATAATCGTCCGCTTAGATTTGAAGAATTTGAAAAAATAATCAATCAAGTTATTTATGTATCGGCAACTCCAGGTGATTATGAATTGGAGCATGTTAATCATGAAGTAGTTGAACAAATTATTCGCCCTACAGGTTTACTTGATCCTAAAATTGAAGTACGTCCAACTGAAAATCAAATTGATGATATTATTAGTGAAATAAAAATTCGTCAAGAAAAAAACGAAAGAGTTCTAATTACAACTTTAACTAAACGAATGGCTGAAGATTTAAGTGCTTATTTAAAAGAACTAGGAATTAAAGTAGCATATTTACATAGTGATACTAAAACACTTGAAAGAACAGAGATATTAAGAGATTTACGTATTGGTAAATATGATGTTTTGGTAGGAATTAACTTATTAAGAGAAGGTTTAGATTTACCGGAGGTTAGTTTAGTATGTATTCTAGATGCAGATAAAGAAGGCTTTTTACGGAGTAATCGTTCGTTGATTCAAACAATTGGCCGTGCTGCACGTAATAGTAATGGAGAAGTTATCATGTATGGTGATAAAATAACAGATTCTATGGCTTATGCCATTGAAGAAACTAATCGACGTCGTAAAATTCAAGATGCTTATAATAAAGAACATAATATTATTCCAACTACAATTCATAAAGAAATTCGTGATGCTATTCGTGGTCAAGAAGTTATCGATGATGCAGCAAGCTTAGTGAAAAAAGGGCGTAAGGCTAGTAAAAAAGATAAACAGACAATGATTCATGAATTAGAAAAACAAATGAAAGCTGCAGCTAAAGTGCTTGATTTTGAAAGAGCAATGGAACTTAGAAATATTATTATGGAGTTACAAGGTGAAAAATAAGTTTAGATTTTGTACATGTGCAAATAAAATTTTTGAAGATATCTATAAGCAAAAAGGACGAGCATTTTTAGTTGGTGGCATAGTTCGAGATATGTTAATGTATGGGCATGTGGATTATCATGATGTTGATGTTGAAGTTTATGGTTTGTCAATAGAACAATTAGAAAATATTTTGAAAAAATATGGACATGTAAATAGTATTGGTAAATCATTCGGAATTTTAAAATTAGATGTTTTAGCTAATTATGATTTTGCACTTCCTAGAATAGAAGTTAAAACGGGAAATAGTCATCAAGATTTCAAAGTAGAAATAAATAAAGATCTTGACTTAAAAACAGCTGCATTAAGAAGAGATTTAACAGTTAATGCATTAATGTATGAAGTTAAGACAGGAAAAATTTATGATTTTTATGGTGGAATTGATGATTTAAATAAGCGTACTTTAAGAATGGTTGATAAAAAAACATTTGCTGAAGATCCGCTTAGGGTTTTAAGAGTAGCGCAATTTGCATCAAGATTTGAATTTTTTATTGAACCGGAAACAAAGGAAATCTGCAAAGTAATGGTGAAAAAAGGAATGTTGAAATATTTAAGTAATGAACGAGTATTTCAAGAATACAACAAGCTTCTTTTAAGTAATCGACCATCAATTGGTCTATCATTTTTAAAAGAGATTAAAGCATTATATCCATGTCTTGATGTTTTATCATCAACAATGCAAAGACTGGATTATCATCCAGAAGGTGATGTTTGGAAACATACTCTTTTAGTAACTGATTTAGCAGCTTTATGTCGTCAAAAAACAGCCTATCCTCTTGGATTTATGTGGAGTGCTTTGTTGCATGATATAGGAAAACCAATCGTTACAACTAAAGAGGGACATGCTCCTAAACATAATGAAGCAGGGGTAAAAGTGTTTGATGAACAATTAAAATCTTTGATTATGGATAAAAAATTACAAAAGTACATTAAAACGATTATTTATTATCATATGCATTTAATGAATATGGTTAGAAATGGCGCTAAGGATTATAGTTATTTAAAGTTTTTAAAGAAGATTGATGGAATAGTTAAATTAGAAGACTTAATTTTAATTACAAAATGTGATAAACTAGGTAGATATAAAGATGAACATGAAAGTATAAATAATTTTGATTCAATTATGAAAGAAAAGATGCGTAGATTAGGAACTAGTAGTAAAAAGGCAATTGTGGATGGAAATGATTTAAAAAAACTAGGAATAATACAAACATCTAGATATAAAGAATTATTAGAATATGCTTATGATTTACAGTTAAGGGGTCATGATAAAGCATCGATTTTGAAAATAATAAAAGGTAGGTAAGATATGAAAAATGATAAACTAGTTATTAAAGGTGCTAGAGAGAATAATTTAAAGAATATAGATATTGAAATACCTAAAAATAAACTTGTAATTATGACGGGATTATCTGGTTCTGGAAAAACTTCTTTGGCATTTAATACTATTTATGCTGAAGGACAACGTCGCTATGTTGAATCGCTAAGTGCTTATGCACGACAATTTTTAGGAAATATGGAAAAACCTGATGTTGATAGCATTGAAGGGCTTTCTCCTGCAATTGCAATTGATCAAAAGACAACTTCTAATAATCCTCGTTCTACAGTTGGAACAGTTACAGAGATATTTGATTATTTACGATTGTTGTATGCAAGAATTGGTAAGGCCTATTGTCCTGAGCATGATACGGTTATTGAATCACAAACGATTAAACAAATGGCAGATATTATTGATCAATATTCTGATGGAAGTAAATTACAGGTACTAGCACGAGTTGTAAAGAATCAAAAAGGAACATTTAAGGATTTATTTGAGGATTTATTAAAAGATGGTTATATTAGAGTTCAAGTTGATGGTGAAGTTAAGTTATTAGATGAAGGAATCGAGCTTGATAAAAATAAGAAGCATAATATTGATGTAGTTATTGATCGAATTATTAAAAAAGATGGGTATCGTAGTCGATTGATTGATTCTTTGGAAGTGGGACTTAAATTAACTGGTGGTGAAGTTATTGTTGCCAATTTAAGTGATGGTAGTGAGAAATTGTTTTCTGAACACTTGGCTTGTCCTATTTGTGGTTTTAGTGTTCCTAAATTAGAACCACGTCTATTTTCTTTTAATAATCCATTAGGAGCTTGTGATGATTGTCGTGGTTTAGGTGTTAAAAATGAAGTGGATGTTGATTTATTGATTCCGGATTGGGATTTGAGTATTAATCAAGGGGGAATTAGATACTTTAAAACATCGGTAGGGACAGATCGAATTGAATGGCAAAGATTTTTGATTTTGTGTAAAACATATAAGATTGATTTAGATAAGCCATTAAAAGATTTTACTAAAAAAGAATTGAAGATAATTTTAGAAGGTTCTAATAAACCAATAACATATGAAATTGTATCTAGTAGTGGAAATATTTCTAAAACAACTAAACCAATTGAAGGAGTAAAAACTCTAATTGAAAGAAGATTTGAAGAAACGACTTCATCATGGTCTAAAGAATGGTATGCCTCATTTATGGCAGAACATACTTGTCCTACATGTAAGGGAAGAAGATTAAATGATCAAGTTTTAAGTGTACGAGTTGGGGGATTAAATATTAGTGAGTTTACTGATATGTCAATTCAAAAAGCATTAGAATTTGTTCAAGAATTAAAATTGAATGAATATGAAAGTAAAATTTCAAACTTAGTTTTAAAAGAAATCAAAGATCGTTTAGGCTTTTTAAATGATGTAGGATTAGGATATTTAACATTATCAAGAAAAGCCGGAGGATTATCTGGAGGAGAAGCTCAACGTATTCGTTTAGCAACACAAATTGGATCAAGATTAACCGGTGTTTTATATGTATTAGATGAACCATCAATTGGATTACATCAGCGTGATAATGATAAATTGATTGCAACTTTACAAAATATTCGTGATTTAGGTAATAGTGTTTTAGTTGTTGAGCATGATGAAGATACAATGCGTGCTAGTGATTTTATTGTTGATATTGGTCCTGGAGCTGGTGTTCATGGAGGTAAGGTCATTGTTGCAGGAACGCCTGAAGAAGTAATGGCTTGTAAAGAATCGATTACTGGGCAATATTTATCAGGACAATTAAAAATTGATATTCCTAAAAACCGCCGTAAAGGAAATGGTAATTATATTTCAATCAAAGGAGCTAAAGAAAATAATTTAAAAAATATAAATGTAAAATTCCCACTTGGTTGTATGTGTGTTGTTACAGGTGTTTCCGGTAGTGGAAAGAGTACTTTAGTAAATGAAATTATGGGTAAAGCCATGATGGCAAAAATTTATCATTCTAAAGAAAAACCAGGTAAACATAAAGAAATATTAGGTTTAGAAAATATTGATAAAGTGATTGAAGTTAGCCAAGATCCAATTGGAAGAACACCACGTTCTAATCCAGTTACCTATACTGGGGTATTTGATGATATTCGTGATTTATTTGCGCAAACTAATGAGGCTAAAATGCGAGGGTATGATAAAGGTCGTTTTAGTTTTAATGTCAAAGGTGGACGTTGTGAGGCTTGCCAGGGTGATGGATTAAAACGTATTTCAATGCATTTTTTACCTGATGTTTATGTACCATGTCAAGAATGTGGGGGAAAAAGATATAATGAAGAAACTTTACAAGTAACATATAAGGATAAAAATATTTATGATGTTTTAGAAATGACAATAGAAGAAGCAGTAGAATTTTTTGATAATTTGCCGAGAATAAAAAATAAATTACAAACTTTAAAAGATGTTGGTTTAGGTTATATTAAATTAGGACAAAGTGCTACTACTCTTTCTGGTGGAGAAGCACAAAGAGTTAAATTAGCTAGTGAATTACAGAAAAAAGCAACTGGCAAAACAGTATATATTTTAGATGAACCAACAACTGGATTACATAGTGATGATGTATCAAGATTGATTACAGTTTTACAGCGAATTGTAGAACAAGGAGATACAGTTATAATTATTGAACATAATTTAGATGTAATTAAAGTAGCTGATTATATTATTGATTTAGGACCTGAAGGTGGCGACGGTGGTGGAAAAGTTGTTGTATCAGGAACACCTGAAAAAGTTGCAGCGTGTAAAGATAGTTATACAGGAAGTTTTTTAAGAAAGATGTTGTAGGAGGGGATAAATATGCCAAAGTCAATTACCATTGGAGAGATATTAAATAAGGAACAATATGTTCAAGTTACTGGAAATGAGGATGCTTTAAAAAGACCAATCTATGTTGCAGAAATAAATCGTCCAGGATTTGAGTTAGCAGGATTTTTTAAACACAGTGATTTTCGTAGAATAATTATATTTGGTGATAAAGAATCAGCCTTTATTAGTGAAATGTCTGAAACTAGACAGCGTGAAATATTTCCATTTTTAGTTAATGATGAAGTACCATGTATCATTATTGCTAAGGGAAATGAGTGTCCACCAATTTTGATGGAAATAGCTAAAGAAAGAGAATTTCCAATTTTTGTAACAGAAGTATCTACCGGAAGAGTTTCAATTGAGTTAACTAATATTCTAGATGAAGCTTTGGCCCCAGAAACATTAATTCATGGTGTGTTTTTAAATATTTATGGTAAAGGGGTTATTATTAAAGGTGATAGTGGAATTGGTAAATCAGAAATTGCTTTAGAATTAGTTAAAAGAGGTCATTTATTGGTGGCTGATGATGCTGTGGAATTGTATCATTTAGGTCAAAGTATTGTTGGTAAAGCACCAGAAGTATTAACTAATTTATTAGAGATACGTGGAATTGGTGTTATTGATGTTTCAAAGATGTTTGGAATTAGTTCGATTTTAGATAAAGATAAAGTAGATTTGATAATTCAATTAGATCGTTGGGTCCCATCTCGAGAATATACTCGTGTGGGAGTAGAAGAAAATGATTCAACTGAAGAAATTTTAGGAGTGAAAATTCCAAAGATTGTCGTTCCTGTATCAAGTGGGCGTAGTATGTCAGTGATTATTGAAGCGGCTGTAATGAATATGCGATTACGTGAATATGGCGTAGATTCTAGTAAAGAGTTTGTTGAACGTATTTTAAAGAATATTGATAAAAATAAGGAGTAGAATATGACTTTTTTTCCGGATAGTAAAACATTTTTACAAATTGGAAGTCTTTCAATTGCCTGGTATGCTATCTTAATTATAACAGGAGCGTTTATTGCTTATAAAATAGGTCAACATAATTTTAAAAAGATTGGTTACAATAAAGATATTTTATCTGATTATTTTTTTGGATTATTGATAATTGGAATAATTGGAGCAAGAATTTGGTATGTAATTTTTATGTGGGATGAATTATATGCTAGTAATCCAATTGAAATTATTATGTTTAGACATGGCGGCTTAGCGATTCAAGGAGGAATAATAACAGGGTTAATTTTTAGCTGGTGGTACTTTAAAAAACATAATGTTGATTTTTTAGTCGCTGGAGATGCAATTATGCCAGGTGTATTAATTGCTCAAGCGTTAGGGCGATGGGGAAATTTTTTCAATCAAGAAGCTTATGGCGGTGTCGTTAGCTTAGATTTCCTTCAATCACTGCATTTACCTCAGTTTATAATTGATGGTATGTATATTAATGGTACATATTATCATCCTACATTTTTGTATGAATCGATTGCTAATGTTATTGGTTTTTTAGTGATTTATTTTGTTATTCGTAAAATTCAAACTAAGCAAGGTGAACAGTTCTTTAGTTATTTTATTTGGTATGGAATTTTTAGATTTTTTATTGAAGGATTGAGAACTGATAGTTTGTATTTTATGGGATTAAGAACTGCACAATTAGTATCGCTTGTTTTTGTGGTTGTTGGTATTTTTGGATATATTTATTGTAAGAAATATGGCAAACTAGTGATTAAATCAGTTGATAATGATATTTAAAGAAAATGATAAAGATTTATTATATTTTAGATGCTATGCTAGATAGCATCTATTTTTTATATTATTTATTAGTTTGTAGCTAAGTAGTTTATTTTTATTCAAGATTATATAGATTGATTTTTATATATTACATGATAATATGTAAGTAAGGAAAGCATTTTTAAAAAAGAGGTGAGGTGAGAAATGAAAAAAATAAATAAAATTTGTATTGTCATGTTGCTTTTAACTTTATGCTGTGCATGTGGTAGGCCTCGTGGATTAAGTAGTAGAATTGGTCATCATGTTAATTGTGAATCTGAATTAGGAGATTTTTCAAAATATCTAAACTTTCAACTACTGAGGATGGTAAATGTGAATGTAATAAAATAAGAGTCAATTTCCAAACAATTGGTATAACTTGTGGTAATATGTTTACAGTAACTAGTGAGGGAACAGACCTATATACCACTTATAGAATGATTAATGCTACAGCTACTTTGAAAGATACTATTGAATATGGAAGATATACTGTTAATATAAAATATTATTTATATGAAGATATATCAATCATTGATAGTGAAGAAACTAAAG
>OBXC01001387.1_pt1 | contig 11771 bp, 8 predicted proteins | sample 1538111 | NCBI WGS metagenome assembly OBXC01 (sample SAMEA2580137, study PRJEB22360) | human gut metagenome | biome: human gut; feature: human-associated habitat; material: faeces | place: Denmark | collected 2008/2010 | reverse complement strand
ATCCCATCTAACCCTATTAAAGAAGATAATAACAACATTACAGGAATTAAAATAATTATTTGACGTAATAAATTCAAAATACTAGCTACTTTTATTTTTCCGATACACTGAAAATAATTAGCTGCCATAATTTGGATCCCTAATACCGGTAAACAAGCAAACCAAATCCTAATTGCTTTAGTCCCTAAAGCAATTACCTCAGCTTCATCATTAAACATACTAATAATTATATCAGGTAATAACTGTACAGCTAAAAATCCTGCCAATGAAATAATTGTTCCCCCAATTATTGCATACTTTAAAGTTTCAATAACTCGACTAGGCTTATTTGCACCATAATTATAACTAATTAGTGGCTGTTGTCCTTGCATTAAGCCAATTAATGGCATTTGACAAATCGTTTGAAAACTTGTAATAATTCCTACTGTTGATATTGCAACATCTCCACCATATTTACCTAAGTTACTATTTAAAATAAAATTCAAAATACTATTAGCCATCTGCATTAAAAAAGCCGGTATCCCTGTTTTAATAATATCAATTGAATACTGCACCTTCAATTTCAAATGTTTTAAATCTAACTTGATTAATGAACGGTTAGAACACAAATAGCAAAGCTGCCAAATCATACTCAAAAATTGCCCTCCAACAGTTGCAATTGCTGCTCCTTGCATTCCCATATGCATTTTCATAATCAAAATATAGTCAAATAAAATATTAAAACCAGCACCAATTAATTGAGATATCATTGCATTTTTAGGATTCCCCTGAGCTCTAGAAAAATTATTTCCACAAATTGCAATACACTGAAAAACAGCTCCATATAAAATAATCGATAAATAATCATTAGCATACGGCAATACCTCTTTACTTGAACCTAAAATTTCTAAAACTGGATTAATAAATATATTTCCTAATATTGTAAAAATAATCCCAAAAATAATAGTAAGCATTATTGCATTTCCTTGATAAATCGCCTCATGATCTTTCTTCTTCATCCCAAGTGAAATACTAAAGCGTGTCGAGCCTCCTACTCCAACCATTAGTGAGATAGCCATTAATATTAACGTAATTGGATAACTAATTGTTATTCCTGCTATTCCAATTGCCCCCAAGTTAGGAGCATTACCAATAAACATTCTATCTACTACATTATATATTGCATTTACAAGCATCCCAATAATTGCTGGCACACTAAATTCTATTAATAACGGTAATATATTTTTACTTCCCATTTGTTCATCATTCATCTTCATTCCCCCTCTTTAAAATTATTTTTAATTCTAATTACTTATTTTCAACCAGCAAAGTAATACTTTTATTATTTGCAAAGCTTAAATTTACTTAATAATTGTTCTAATCTTTTCTCTATATAACAATTATTATCTATCAATAAAGACAGTCTAGATTAAAATCTAGACTGTCTTTAAAATTAATATGCTTTAGCAAAATAAACAACCTTTTTTGCAGGACGTCCACAAATTGGACAAACATCTCCAAATGCTTCTTCATCTTCTTTAATACAACGACTTGTAGCTCCAGTTTCTTCTTTAATTGTAACTTCACACTCTTCACCGCCACACCACATCATTTTAATATATCCACCTTTAGTTTCAAGAATTTCTTTAAATTCATCATAATTATTAGCTTGGCGGATATTTTCATCACGATGTTTCAAAGCTTTTAGATACATTTCATCATGAATTGTATCTAATAACTGTTTAATTGTATGTTCAAGATTTCCATCTAAAGAATAAACAGCTTTGATTCCATCATTTCTTTTTGCTAGAACACAAACATCATTAGCAATATCCTTAGGTCCAATTTCAAGTCTTAGCGGTATTCCTCTCATTTCAGCATCAGAAAATTTCCATCCTGGTGTTTTATCACTAGCATCAACTTTAACTCTAATTCCAGCAGCTTTCAATCTTTGCTCTAATTCATAAGCTTTATCTAACACACCTTCTTTTTGCTGTTGAATAGGGATAATCATTACCTGAATCGGTGCTACACGAGGTGGTAAAACTAAACCATTATTGTCCCCATGCACCATAATAATTGCACCTAATAAACGTGTTGATACTCCCCATGAAGTTTGATATACATACTCTAATTTATTTTCTTTTGACAAAAATTTCATATCAAATGCTTTAGCAAAACCTTGTCCAAAATAATGAGTAGTTCCTGATTGTAGCGCTTTTCCATCGTGCATTAAAGCTTCAATAGTATATGTAGCTTCAGCACCTGCAAATTTTTCACGTTCTGTTTTTCGACCAGTAATCATTGGAATAGCAAGTAAATCCTTTGCTGTTTCTTCATAAATTTTTAACATTTGTAAAGTTTCATGATATGCTTCTTCTTTAGTTGCATGGATAGTATGTCCTTCTTGCCATAAAAACTCTGAACCTCTTAAAAAAGGACGTGTTGTCTTTTCCCAACGAACAACTGAACACCATTGATTATATAATTTTGGTAAATCACGGTATGAATTTACAATTTTTGCATAATGTTCACAAAATAAAGTTTCTGAAGTTGGACGAATAATTAAATTTTCTTCTAAATTATCCATACCACCTTTAGTTACAACTGCACATTCAGGTGCAAATCCTTCAACATGATCAGATTCTTTTTGTAATAATGATTGGGGAATAAGCATTGGCATATAAACATTTTCATGACCTGTTTCTTTAAAACGTTTATCCATATATTGTTGTATTGCTTCCCACATTGCATAACTGTATGGTCGATATATAATAAAGCCCTTTATACTACTATAATCCATTAATTCAGCTTTTTTACATACATCGGTATACCATTGTGCAAAATCATCTTCCATTGCACATATTGCATCATTTTTCTTATTATTTGCCATTATTTCTCCTCATCTCCTTATAGTCATCGTTTATTTTACTATTTATATCCACATTATTCAATAGAAATATATGTTTCTTTATTCACTCTAGAAAGAATAATTTTATGATCGATTCTTTCTTTTAATTCACTAACATGAGAAATTATGCCAATTAATTTTCCATCTTGCTGTAAATCAATCAAACAATCAATTGCTTGATCTAATGATTGACTATCCAAAGAACCAAATCCTTCATCAATAAATAATGTATTTAACTCAATTCCTCCTGCAAAACTTTGAATCATTTTAGACAAACCTAAAGCTAAAGACAGCGCAGCTTTAAACGATTCTCCTCCAGATAACGTTTTAACATCTCTAAGCATTCCATTTTCTAAATCTAAAACATCTAATTCCAAGCCTTGTTTACTTGCTCCTTTAGAACGATTATCACGTCGATATAATTGATACCTTCCTTGAGACATTCGATTTAATAAGATATTAGCATAAGTTAAAATATTTTCAAAATAAGCAGCTAAAACATATCGTTCAAATGAAATTCGATATTCATTTTTTCCTGATGTTATTTCACTTAAATCTAAATACTGTTGATAAATATCATAGCTATCATTTAATTGTTTATCGATATTTATAATATTTCCAATCGTATTACGCAACGTAATTAATTTTGCTTTTTGTTTATTTAAATCAATTTGCAATTTATTCAACTGCTCTTTTAAACAATCATTATCTTTTTCCATTTGCGTAATATCAATATATTTTATATCTTTTAACTCTTCTTCTAATTCTTTAATTTGATTTTGTAATGTCTCTTTACCAATCAAATAATCATTATATTCTTTTTCTTTATCAATCAATGTATCCAATTGCAATGATAAAGTAACAAATATTTCTTCACTATCAAACAATTTATTAAGTTTATTTTTATAAATAGTTATTAATTTTTGATAATTAATATTTTCATCACTTAACTGTTTATTAATCAACTGCGTATTTGTTTCTAATTGAATAAACTTATCATTCAAACTTCGATAATCATCTTCAAGACGATCAATTAATAAATCTAAATCAATAATTTCTTTTTCATTATCACTGATCATTTTATTAATCTTATCATCACTTAATTCTTTTAAATAAGCCAAAGATTCAATTTTACCAACAACCTGATTCAAAGAAGCCTTATAAAGATCCATCTGCTCAACAGCATCACTTATCTGATTTTCAATTATTTTCAAATCATTACGATGATTATCTAAACTAACCTTTAATTTATTCAAATAAATAATTTCATCATTTAGCTCTTTTGCCCTATCAAACAAGCTTTTTTCTTCTATATTAACACTTCCAAGTACCTTAATAAAAACTTCCTTATCCAACTCTGCTTCAATTCCTAAACGCTTAGAATCACTATTTAATTTATTTTGAAGCAAAGCAATTTCTTGTTTTTTTAACATCAATGTATTATACAGATCATTTCTACGTTCAATACATTTATCAAATGCCTTTTTAGCATTTTTTAAATCCTCTTGATAAACAATCCCTTCATTAAAATCAGCTAAATGAGGGTGATTCAACGAGCCACACACAGGACAAGGCTGGTTTTTTTTCAATTGACTAGCTAAGATTCCTGCCTGACTTAAACGAAAACGATTTTCAAGAGTATCATATTTTACTTTTTCTTCCATATAAATACTTTCTATTCTTTGATATTCATCTTGCAAATCATAATTTTCCTCTTCAGCAAATAATAACTTATCATAATCTTCACTTAATTGATGTACTTGTAATTTATATTGATGAAGTTTTTGATATTCTTTATCAACTAATTTATAATCACTTTTCAATTTGTCTAATTTAGAAACACTATCATTATCACCTTCAATAATTTTTTGATATTTTTTTTGCTTATCTTCTAAACCAACTAACTTGCTTTTAATAATGTTAATTTGTTTGTTTATTGAAGTTTGTTTTGAAATATCTTTTTGATATTCTTGGTATTTTTGTTTTAATTCTTTGTTTTTTTGTAGCTCTAACTGTAATTCATACTCATTATCCTGATTATATAAGCTTTCTTGATATTCTTTTTCTTTATCATGTAATTTTTCTTTGGTTTTTTCTTTTGTAGCTTTTGTAGTTTGATAATCTTTTGATAATTTATCAAGTTTTAATTTGCAATGTACTGTATTTTGATAATCTGTTTGTAAACTCATTGCCTTTTTTAACAAGGCAATATTTTCTTTTAATTCTTGATAATAACTTTCATTATCTAAATAATTATTTAACTTTGTTTTTAAATTATCAAGTTTATTAAGTCTTTGATTATTTAAAATTGTAATATTTAATACTTGATTTTTTTGTGTGTATTTTTCAAACTGTTTTTGATAACTTTTTTCATCATCATCTAATTTCTTTTCAAATTCCTTTAAATAATCATGATAATTATCATCTTCAACATCTAAATTTTCTTTCAATAATTCACGTTGCCTAAATAATACATCATATTTATTACGATATTCTCTTACTTTATCTTTCAATTGTTCTTCTAAATAAACCAGATTATCAGTTTTAAATAAATTTCTTAACACCTTTTCTCGCTCATCACTGCCAGCGTAAATCAACTCTGTAAATTTACCTTGAGCAATCATTGCAATTTGTTTAAATTGTTTTTCATCAATCCCCAAAAGTTCCTTTACTTTTGCATTTACTTCTTTTATACCATCAATAATTTTACCATTAGGTAGTGTTAGTAATGCTGTAGGCATTTTAGGGGTTTTTCTTCCTTCTAAAGTATATTTTGGTGAACGTTTAATCACATAGCGTTGATTATGCAAAGTAAAATCTAAAACCACATACGTTGCAACATCATTTTTAGCACTATTACATCTAAATTGCTCAGCACTACGTTCACTTCCACTAGAAACACCATACAAAGCAAATGTAATTGCATCAAAAATCATCGTTTTACCTGCACCAGTTGGTCCTGTAATCAAAAATAAACCATCTTGTTTAAATATATCAAAATTAATTTCTACAATATTTTGATAAGGACCAAAAGCTGACATTATCAGACTATTTGGTATCACTATCATGTTCCTCCTTTAATATTTCTGTAACTAGTGCTTTAGCGTCTTTATCAAGTTTACTGCCTTTAATTTTTTCATAAAATTGTTCAAATAATTCAAGTGAGGAAAGTTTTTCAAAGCCAATATCAGCTTTAGTATTATTTGTAAGTTGTTTTGAAATTAAATTGGGATATGTTATTTGTAAGACATTTTCATATTTTTTTCTTAAATAATCGATAGCGTTAGGTACAATTTTTGTATCTAACAATTCTATTGCAATAAAGTCATTATGATTATTATCATAATTCATTACCTCATTAAAATATCCTGTTATTTTTATTAAATCTTGTTTTGGTTTCAACTCAACTAATTGATAAGTTACTTTTTTATTAGCTATTGAAACATCAACAATACTCTTCTTTTGTTTAACTTCATCAAAAGAATAGCGCATTAAACTACCACTATATCGAATGGTTTTATAAGAAATTTGTTGCGGTGCATGGATATGACCTAAAGCAACATAATCAAATTGCTTAACTAACGAAACATCAATAACTTCACTACCACCCACACTCAATATAACTTCACTTTCACTTTTTATAACCTCTTTATTACCAGCAATAAATTGATGCGTAATTAAGACATTGGTTTCATCAGGATTGATTGTTTGTCTTTTCATATAAGCTGTAAATGCATCTTGATAAGTAACAATGCTTTCATCATTATATAAATAACGAAGATATGAAGGTTTAAAAAATGGTAATAAATAAAAATTAACTCCATCAATTACAATTGGTTTCATTTTTTCTTGAACAAAAGCTTCGATATATAATCCTTTGTGCTTTAATAATCCACTTGCAAAAGATAACCTTGTAGCACTATCATGATTTCCAGCAATCATCAACACTTTTTTATGATGCTTTAATATTAATGAAGATAAAAAATCATTTAAAGCCTCAATCGCTTCATTACTAGGTATACTGCGATCATAAATATCTCCAGCCATAATTAAAACATCAATATCATTATCAACTAAATAATCAATTATTTGATTCAATAAATCAACTTGTATTTCCAGTAAATTCTGCTGAAACAGTAATTTACCTAAATGTATATCACTAATATGTAAAAATCTCATTTCCTACCTTCCTAACTCTAATAAATATACTTCTTTTTCAATTTCATCTTCATCAAAATCTTTTCTTAATTCCTTTGGAATCATCACAGTTTGTAAATACTTAGCATGTAATTTTAAAATTGTTTTCTTAGATGCAAAATTATCCGGAGAACACGTTATTATTAACTTATCAAATCCCAACAACAACGCTTCTTTTTTTAATAACATTACTGCTTGATAAGCATAATTGTGTCCTCGATATTGTTTATCAATACTATAACCAACATGACCATCATAATAGCGCTCTTCAAGTGTTCCTTTACGTAACACTACTTTTCCAACCATCTGATTATTTACAACTATTTGATAAATATAATAAGGTTTCCAACCTTTTGGTAAATCTTTATCTACATATTCTTGTCTAATAAGCTTCATTATAATCACCTTGTTTCATTATATCACATCCTTATAGCCATCATAAATAAATTTAGTTATTTTATATGTATAATTAAAATATCTAAACTCCTTTTTACATCAGTATCTTTACGATATATTATAATGTCATAATTCACTTTTTTATAATCATTTAATTATAAAATGATAAGCCGTATTTTCTTGTTTAAATATAAATTTTCATTAACATCTATTCAATTTATAACATATATTTAAAAAATAGCACCTAGATTAATCTAAGTGCTATATCCTAACAAACACGTCCGTAAAGCTCATCAATAACTGCAATTGCTTTATCTTTAAGCATTTCTTCAAGTGTACTAACAGCTTGAATTACATTAGTAACAGATTCATTGACATTCAAAAGATCATCAAAACATTTCGTTTCACAAACTACCCTTTGAATTTTCCCTCTCAGCATTTAAGATATGTGCTAATGCAGCCTCTTGTAATGCAATTGATTGTAATAAAGATGTTAGAGCACTTTCTTTTTTTATTGGCATACAATCAATTTGTGGCATTTTCATTATTATCAATTTATGTTCGAATAAAATAAGATTACAGGCAAGTGTTTACATTTATTTAAAATTAATTTACAAATAACAATTACATGTTAAAATATTAAACAAGGAGAATAGTATGTTAATAAGTGTAAAAAATTTATCTAAAACAAATGGAATTAAAAAAATTGTCGATGAAGTTTCTTTTTCAATTGAAGAAAATGATAAAGTTGCTTTAATTGGCGTCAATGGTACTGGAAAAAGTACATTACTAAAAATACTTGCAAAACAAGAAACATATCAAGGTGAAATTATTCAAAAAAAAGATATTACAATTTCATATTTACCACAAAACCCTGATTTCAATGAAAATAATACTGTAATAAAACAAGTCTATGATATCATTGATCAAAGTAAAGTAAATGAATATGAAATTAAAGCAATATTAAATAAATTAGGAATAACTAATCACCAACAGTTAATCAAACAATTATCTGGTGGTCAACAAAAAAGAGTTGCACTTGCAATTACTTTATTAAAACCATGTGATTTATTAATTCTTGATGAACCTACCAATCATCTAGATAATGAAATGATTGAATATTTGGAAAAATATCTAATCAAATTCAATAAAGCAATTTTTATGGTTACTCATGATCGCTACTTTTTAGAAAGAGTTACTAATAAAATTATTGAAATCGATCGATGTAAAATATACGAATATGAAGCTAATTACTCTAAATTTCTTGACTTAAAAGCTAAGCGTGAAGAAGCAGCACTTGTAAGTCAACGCAAAAGAAAATTATTTTTAAAAAAAGAACTCGAATGGATTAGGGCCGGAGTACAAGCTAGGAGTACTAAAAGTAAAGAAAGAATTCAACGTTTTGAGCAATTAAATAGTATTGATGATATTCAAACTGTAAATAAAGTAGAAATGATCAATGTTACTTCAAGGCTTGGAAAGAAAACAATTGAACTTAAAAATATCAGCATCCAATTTGATAATTTACTTTTATTTAATAATTTTTCTTATTTATTTAAACGTACTGATCGTATTGGAATTATTGGTGTAAATGGTTGTGGTAAATCTACTTTATTAAAAATTATCGCAAAAGAACTAAACCCTACTCATGGTGAGGTTATTTATGGTGATACTGTTAAAATAGGATATTTTAAACAAACTTGTGATGATCTGGATGAAAATATGCGTGTTATTGATTTTATAAAACAAACGAGCAATAATTTAAAAACACTTGAAGGTACATTTAGTGCAAAACAGATGTGCGAACGTTTTTTATTTGATTCATCATTGCAACATACATATATTTCTAGATTATCTGGTGGCGAAAAAAGACGTCTTTATTTATTAAATATTTTAATGCAAGCTCCTAATGTTTTATTATTCGATGAACCTACTAATGATTTAGATATTACAACTTTAGCCATTTTAGAAGATTATCTAGATAGCTTTAATGGCATTATTATAACTGTTTCTCATGATCGTTATTTTTTAGATCGAATTTGTGATAGCTTATTTATCTTTAAAGATAAACAGATTACTTATTGTAATGGTGGCTATAGTAGTTATCTTGATATTAGTAATTCTGTTTCTAAAACTAAGGGCGATGGGGCATTAAGATATAAAGAGCAAAAGATGTTACAAAAACAACAACAAATAAAATTAACTTCTAAAGAAAAACAAGAATTAGAAACAATGGAAGATATTATTTTAGACTTAGAGCAACAGATTGAAATAATTAATAATCAAATGAATGAATATCAAGATGATTTTAATAAATTAATTGAATTATCAAACTTACGTGATGATTTAGTTAAACAACTAGATTCAAAAAATGAACGTTGGTTAGAATTATTAGAAAAACAAGAAAAGAGCCAACTAGGCTCTTTAAAATAAAACAGTTTATCTTTTAATAATTTCTACTACTTCTAAATGTAGTTGATAATCATCTAAATATAGTCCTCGCTCTTCATACTCAGCTTCTCCAGTTTGATTATCATAAGGATCTTGGCGAATAAACTTTTTAGTTGGAAATAAATCAAATTGATAATCGCTGTTAGCAGGCATTCTAAATGGATCTAAGTGTCCAAAATAATATTGCCATCTTTCCATATCGCCATTTCGATAAGCACTGCCACCAAATGAACAATCAGCATATAACCAACCATATGGCGCTACATAAAATCTTGCCCAATCATGATTACCAATATCATATGGTGTCACATATAGGCCAGCTTGCCATGTTGCAGGAATACTTACACATCGGCATAAAGTAATAAATAATAATGCTTGTATTCCACAATCACCTTTACCACCTAACGCTCCATATTCAGGAATATTAGGAATAGTATAATAGTTACGAACAAATGAATATGTAACATGTGTTGTAATATATTCATATATTAATTTAGCCTTGATTAGATTATTTGTCTCATCTTTAACTATTTCTTTTGCAAGTTCTTTGATATATGGTGTAAAGACGATATGTGGTGCTTGTTCATGTAAATAAAATGTTGGTTGACTTTTAGAAACTTTATTTACATCAAGGTCAACATACTCAATTGTATTATCGTATTCATATTCAACATAATATTCTTTTTTATCACCTTCAAAATAGATTGTTCGTTGAGGATAATCTCCATTATTTAAACTCTTATATTCAGGAATTGTTTTTAATAACTTAAAATTACTTACTTGACAGTTCTCTAGTGGCAAGGGTAAATGTACTCTTGCTTTTTTTGGTACTTCATCATTTAAAATAATTCCCGTCTTTAAATGAAAATGATATGTTAGTCTCCCTTTTTCTTTTATTTCATGCATAGTATCATTCAATAATTTAAAATTATTTTCTCTACTTTCAATTTCATTTTTATTTCTTAATCTTTTAACATAATCATTTCTTGTCTTTAAAATATTATCAAAAAAATCACTTCTAAATTGAGGTTTACCATTTATAAATATCCATTCCACTGCATTTTCATCTTGTAGTTGAATTAACTCTTCTTCTTTAAAATCAATAAATTTATCACAACAAATATCCAATGCTTCTTGATAAGATAACGGATACTCTTTTGGCATTCTTTTAATTATTTCTTGTTCATGAATCAATCTCTTTTTTAATCCAATAGAAATATCTTTTGATAATTTCATCTCGATGATTTTATTCATTCTTTCAAAATCACCAAACCATTTTAATTTTAATAATTCTTCTGGTAACGGTACCTGTAAATATTTCAAATCATCAAAACTATATTCTTCCATTTTATTTCCCCCTATAAATACCAGGATATAATATCATCTCCACGTAAAAATCCTAATTTTTCATGGAATCTTATTGAAACATCATTATTAATTTCTACTTGAAGATATATATCTTCTTTAATTTTTAACAATCGATCAATTAAATATGTTTCTAATGCCGTGCCAATTTTCATTCGACGATAGTTTTTAAGCACTTCTACAAAACCAATCGTCCCTTCATCATGAATCCCCGCAAAGCCAACGATTTTATTTTCAATAAAAGCACCCACAAATACATTAGCATCAAGTCGCTTTTGCAGATATTGATGATCGACCGGAGCTAAATAATTTTGTTTAATAAAACTTAGATATTCTATCCCAATTGGTTTTATTATTATTTCTGATGATATTGTAACACATTTTTTTAAATAACTATATTGATAAGCGATAATTTTAGGTTCTAAATTAAAGTTTTCTTTGAGCAACTGATCATAAGAGCTATTATGAATTA
>OBXC01001381.1_pt1 | contig 11815 bp, 12 predicted proteins | sample 1538111 | NCBI WGS metagenome assembly OBXC01 (sample SAMEA2580137, study PRJEB22360) | human gut metagenome | biome: human gut; feature: human-associated habitat; material: faeces | place: Denmark | collected 2008/2010 | reverse complement strand
TTGTATTGATGATCCTTCCTTGAGCAACTACATAAAAAAGTGATGTACACAGTTGTACATCACTTTTTCACTTCTATTTTAGATTGTAATTGTAAGAAACAAATCACTTCTCCATCGCCTATATTCTTCATGCATCTCTTGCATTGAAATGGTATTTCATGAGTTTCATAGTCCCAAACAGTATCTTTGATTATTTCATCAATAGTTTGTTTCAACCCACTATCTATCATATGTGTTTTCCAATGCTTATACTATTATTTAAGTATTTCTTTACGCACAGAAAATATATAAAAAGCCATCCTCAACGGATGGCTCTCAATCATTCATTTACATATTTCTATAATCCCAACACTCTTTAGATTCATAACTCATATGGTATAATAAACTACCTAGCTCTTTTAAGTAATATACATATAACTCTTCTAGAGCGTCAGATATCGGCTCTAAAAGCTTATGGATTACAAGAACGTGATATCATTTGTGACACAGCATCTGGTAAAGACTTCAATCGTAATGGGTATCAAATGTTAAAATCTCAGCTTCTAAGACCTGGAGATACTCTTGTAATAAAAGAACTTAACCGTCTAGGTCGTAACTATGAGCAGATTAAGGAAGAATGGCAATCCCTTCTCAAAATAGGAATTGATATCGAGATTCTGGATACTCCCATTCTCAATACATCTAACAAGAGTGACCTAGAAAAAGCTCTTATCAATAATATCATCTTTCAACTCTTCTCTTATCTATCATGGAAAAGTGGTCAGATTACTGCAAAGAGAGCTATGGAACTACTATCAATTAAATGTACTACGTTCTATAGTCTAATAAAGATTTATGAGGAATCACTAACAAATTCTCACAACACAAATATAAGTATGTAACTAAACTTCGTCAGTCACATACTTATCATCACAAATCTCTATACCTACCTATTAATAAAATCAATAATGCTATACTCTACTATAGGGTTATCTGGTGTATTGTTTAGCTTAATACTTGTCTGAGCTGAATCCCCTTTACGTGGTAACCATAACATAGCTTCTTTATCTAATGCCAACACAATTCCATCTTCATAATTCTCCATACTCATTACTGGCTCCCTTTTATCTCTGGTGTACTGCCAAATTTCTAATGTCATTGGACCAAAGTTTGTATGAAGAGTTGCATCTGCTACATTCCCAGTAAGCTTCACCATATATTGATTGGGGTCGCATTTCACCTCAAGATTCTGTTCTCCCCCTTTTAAACTCATCTCTATCGGAGAGTATGCTTCTACTTGTTTAAAGCACTCATTTACTTTAACAACTCGTAACAATACATTTCCTGTAAGATTATCCATCTTAAAGGTCCCATCTCTATTAACCTTAATGTAACGTCTACCCCATCCATCTTCATCCGTTACTAAAATCCAGTAATTCTCAAAGTTTAATTTATCACCAATAGTTACTTTACCTGTAGTCGTTTTAACTGGAGCTATAGGTTCTAATATAATTTTCTTAGTAAGAGCAATAGTCTCTGGTTTATCTACATTGTGATAAATAGGCACTTCTTGGGTTATATATCCTGGATATGATAAGATTTCTTTATTCTCATAAATTGGTAGCTTAGGTTGATTTATCATTGTACCATTTTTCACCCTATTAAATACTGGATTTGATGCCACCATTAAGTCTCCTCTATTATCATAACCTCCATAGAATCTGTTTCCATACTTATCTTGAATATCAAACTCCACTCCATATGCTTGTTTCATTACAGTCTTAATAACCCCTGCTTTAACCATATCTTCTATACTACCATCAATCCACCCTTTATACTCTTCATTATTAGTTTTAGGAATTTCAACACTTCCAACGTAGTTTCTCCCATTCATATACCCTTCAATATATGAATCAAAATACTTCGCAAAATTTAAGTCTACATTTGCCTTCCAAAACCCTTTGGAATCTGTTATCACAGTTGCAACTTCCTTAAAAGCATCTTGAGAGTTAACTTTGAAAAGTCTAATATTAACTCTTGCATTAGGTAAACCCTTCCCCTCTGGTGTTACTAGTTGTCCTCCTATAGTAGCTACATTGTCCTTAATCTTTCCTACATCAGACATATCGTACAAGTACACTTTGTCTTCTTGTAATGCTTTTGTGGATGGTTGAGGTGTTACTGCAAGTACACTTGCCGAAATCGATGTTGCAAGTCCTAATATTGTGATTATTTTACATAATTTTCTCATAAAATCTCCCTCGTTTATATTAATTTCGTACATTCCTAAAACACTGACTGTTCTAAGATGTTATATTATATGACTTGTAAAAAGTTCAGCTAGTCTTAGTATAATTTTCGTCCTAACTTGTGCACACTTTTGTATTATATTAGTAATAAGTTTGTTCAAAAATAGCTCCAGGAATCTCTTCTAGTCTCTTATCAACTACGGTGATGTATTCTCTAAATACATCACTCTCTCACATTAAAAATCTGCAAATATCTCATCCACATTAAGTACTAAGTCTTCAAAAGCAGCTGTCTTAAATTCTGTCACTATACTACCCCTATCTTCTTCGGACATTCTCTCTAATTCATACTCATCATAATCAGTATAAATATCCTCCAGAACATATACGCCCTCTATCAAGTTGTAAACCTCAAGATTCTTGTTCTTAGGGTCAATCAACCAGTAATGTGGAATACCCATACGCTCATATAATGCTCTCTTTTCAATTCTATCACGCTTTACAGAACTTGGTGAAATGACCTCAACTATGAGCTTCGGAATCCCTTCATACCCCCTATCAGTAAACTTAGTTTTATCACAAAGTACTGATACATCTGGTATCACCCTATTATTCTCATCTAAATACACATCTATAGTATCTGTAAATACTCGGCATTGTTTTCCCTTTAAATAATTTGCCAATATAACATGAAGATTTCCGATTATCATGCCATGAAATGGAGATGCTGAAGGCGACATATAGTATATCTTACCATCTATTAGTTCTGTCTTAAAATCATATATCTGAGCTGTATTCCCCATCATTATCACATCCTCTCATTAATCATTCTTATACCTACATGATAGCACAGTAATTTAAGGATATTCAACGTATTTCACGGTCTTGTCATCATCTCTATCCCCTCCGTCAATGAGCATGAACCCTCAAGAATCTTCAATGAGAATACAGTCTGACTGTCCTGTATTAATGAAATGAACTTCCAACTAATGCTAATCCTACTATTAATGTATATCTCATTATTTTTCTCCTCTAGACTTCCCCTTCATATATCTATTGCTACTATACATCTTTAGTATTTCTTTCAATCAAATATGGCAACTAAATCCTCCATATCTTCTCCAAGAACTGCCTGAGAAACTAACTCAAGTTGTTCTTGAAGAACATCCTCCTTTGGTTTCTCTTCAATATAAGTTTTCTTAAGCCTTTGAATTTCTTCATTATCTTCATCTAATACCCTTAAGATAGCTTGTTCAATAAAATATTTTTGTATTGCACCTGAATTAGTTTTAGGAATTCCATTTTCAACACCCTATGTAATCCCTGCATATTTACAGTATTCCATAATACGTGCAATTGTACTTTCAGTTAAGTTCAATTCAACTTGTGTATATTTTACTTTTTTGAGCGGTTCTTGCTTTATTAATTGTCCCATATCCTCACAAACTCCTTTAACATTAATATGAACTCTAGTATAACATCTTTATAAAAGATATTAATACCCCAATTTATATGCAACTTGACTCTGAACCTGTGCTGAACTTCCCATTACAGAGTTATAAATCATAGTTTTAAGATATGATGTAGGATTTTTAACTTCTCTTTGAGTTATTTCTTCTTTAAAAGTGAGCAATACAGCTTCAATATGATTGAAGTTTAGTCTGATAAGGTTATGCAAAATTACTTGTCTAGGCTTAAGCTCACCATTAACCTTTGTAAAATTGCTTGTATACATATCATGAATTAATACTTCAAGTTCAGTTATGAGGTCTATATCTAGAGGATATTGAGCTTTTAAAGTATTAAGGTCTAGTTGTTCATAAATAATATTAAGTTCATCTATCAATCCATCATTCTCTGGATAGATAGATGGATTAGTATTATTAGTTAAAGTATTACTTAAATTAGTATTATTTATAGGGGTGGATTTCCCACTTGTGGATTTTCCATAGGGTGGGAAATCCACAAGTGGATTTTCAACTCCTGGAATATCCATAGAGTGATTTTCAACCTCTGGATTTTTGCTTACAACGTTATCATTATTAATTTCGTGCAATTCGATAGGTTTTGAATCCACTTTTAATTCATCTAGGAGTTCATATTCATAGTAGAAGAACCCCTTTTCATCTTGTAGTTTATATTGAACTAAGTAACCAGCTTCTTTAAGCTCTTTCCAAGCCCCCTTAAAACTAGTCTCTTTATCCGTTGATAGCTTCATCAAATAAGACTTGTACAATACAAAGTCTTCCATAGTAATGTAAGATTGAATTATAGAATATAAACCCTTTGCCTTTAATGAGAGATTTGAATCTCTTAAAGCTACATTTGAAACTTGTGCAAATGTAACTTTACGTTTGCGAAATCTTCCGTTTTCAGTTTTATTATCTTTAGCCATAAAAAAATACCTCTTTCTCGTTTTAGCGTACACGAAATAGAAGTAATGGACTTGATAAATTTTTAAGTATAAGATATAATGATTCTTATAAAAATAATAAATATCAAGTTTATTACTTGTGGGAAGTACATGGGAACGTCGGTCAAAACAGAACCCATGTACTTTTTTCATGTCGTTTTTTATTCTATTATACACTAAATATTATTGTTAAGATAGTAAATTATAAAATAGAGTAGCTATAAGAAGTGAGACTGTGAATGGTAATACTATCATACTTCAGCACTTTTACTTTCTTCTATAATCCTGTAGACAGTGCTCCTAGAAATTCCTGTCTTATCACAAATATCTTTTATCTTCATTCCTTGGTTTACTAGGAACATAACATACTCAGCCTTCTCATCTCTCCCCCGTGGTCTTCCCCCAACTCTACCTCTTGCACGAGCTGACTCCAGGCCTTCTTTCGTACGTTGACTAATTAAATTTCTCTCGAGTTCCGAGAGGCCACTCATTACTGTAAGAAGAAAATTTCCATATGGTGACTCAGAACTGGTATCAAGCCAGTTATCTTTGAGAGACTTGATTGATGCGCCCTTTTCCTTAATTAGGTCAATTATTTGGAGTAAATCCTTTGTACTTCTACTAATTCTAGTTAAATCTGTGATAACTACCACATCACCTTCTTGTAGGTTCTCAATCATTCGTATCAGCTCAGGGCGCTCTTTTTTTGTACCTGTCATGACCTCTTCGTATATTAATCTTGAATCGACACCTGCCTCAATCAGCTGGTCTTTTTGTCTATCCAGAGATTGTTGCTTTGTTGACACACGACAATAGCCTATTTTCATTCAATCACCTCTTTACTACTAATAGTGTATCATAAACGTATCAAAATATACATATTAGATTAGTTTCTAAAAACTGTTTTGAAACGTTTTATGGAACATAAATTCTTTAAATATGATTATTTAATTTAAGCAAACTAAAGTATAAAATTTTTGTTCCATAAATGAAGGTTTTTGAGATAAGTACACACTACAAATTTATTTCTAGATGGTCAGAACCTGAAACTATAGAATGGTATAAGTAACTACATACACAATACAATATATTGTATTGTGTATTGTATTGTGTATTAAAATAAGTACCCTAATGCTTATGCATCAAGGACTTTATCAAGTATTATATTTGCAAGCTTACTTGCAGATATATTCTTCTTCTTTGCTTCTTTCTTAAGCTTGTTAATGGTATCTTTTTTTAGATACAAGGTCATATATTTACTTTCGGAAGTCTTTTCAACTTCTATCTCCTCTAGGATACTCTTAGCAGGATTTTGTAAGTCTGTACTACTTATTGATATTGGAACATCTAATTTACGTCCTTGAGTTGGTTTTGGAGTAGGAGTAACTAATTCGATACCCTCATCAAAATCACATTCATTAGAAATATCCATACTAAATCCTGTAAACGCACTCTCCTTCGTTTCCGGAGGATTTTTTTTAGGCTTTGGTAATTGAATAGGGGATTCACTACCGTCCACAGCCTCAGATGATACAAATGCTTCAGCATTTTTAGCAAGATAGTCTTGCATACTACTTTTCTTCTTTCTAGTTGTCATTTATAAAATACCTCTCTTAATCATCTCATCATATATATGTTTATATCGAGTCAAAACTTCCCCATTTTTCAGTGTGTAACTAATGGGTAACTGAGCTAACTCACTTTGCTTAATCTTTACGGAACTCGGAATTGACCCTAAGTAAATATCCTTTGTCGTTGGGTGATGTGTTACAAAATCAATAAACTCACCAGCAAGGCTTGTTCTTCCGTCCACGTTGTTGACAATAAATCCTTTAACATTGTAATCTCTCTTGAGAATTCCTGATATATTCTTCCATAAATCTGAAAAGAGCATCGCTCCTTTGTATGAATTCATATTTACATCAGAAACCATGATAATACTATCTACAGAATTAAAAATGTTTTGATTCACAACACTCATTGACGGATTGGTGTCCGCTATTATATGAGTATAATTAGCCAGAACATCTTGATTTCTTTCTAGGTAATCTTTCAATATAGATTCCCTAGCAGGACGTGTTACAAGATGAAATTCTGTCGTAGTAAGAAGAATTGAGCTAGGTAGTAGGTCAACGTTCGGCATCTTATCGATAGGGGATTTTATTATTACTTCTTCTAATGAAGCTCCAGTTTCAAATATGTCTCTAATAGATGGCTCTTCAATATTGAAGTCAGGAAATCCGAAATTGGAGGTACTATTAGATTGTGGGTCTGAATCAATTACAAGGATTCTATTGCTAGGGTTATTTGCTAGAAGTCCAACAATGTTAAATGTCACACAGCTCTTTCCGACGCCTCCCTTTAACGTTCCAAACGCAAGTGTCTTAGGCATATTCACTCCTCCTCAAATTAGTCTTTTGATACATGTTAACATATAATGTACAATAAAACAAGAAATACATAATAAAATATATTTATATTGTATTATGTATTGTATAAATATGATATATTAAAATCTGAAACCATATATATACTATGTGAGGAGCTTTAGTCTATATCATTTTAGATTGTTTAGTGTATACCTCAAATGAACTAGTATCCTTTCTATTTATTGACAGAATTTATTAAACACTTTATAATAATCAAGTATACCAATGCGAGCTAGTAAGTATTCAACGGCCGCTGTATTTAAGGGCAGGTGTTAGGGGCCTTCTGCGAAAGCTATTGCTTAAACGGGAGGTGATTTGATGAAAGATTTTATCGATGCATTAACTAAACTATTAGTAATTGTTCTAATTATCCTAATCTTAATGTAGTGAGAATAACTGTTAGTTGGCTGAGATTACATAAAGGCTCCGTATGGGGCTTTTTTATTGTTTACAAAATCATTTGGAAAAGAGGCGTTCTATGGCTTTAATAAACTGTCCTGAATGTAATAAAGAAATTTCTAGTGTTGTAAAAGACTGTCCGCATTGTGGCTTTCCTATAAGTCAAAAGCTTGTTAAAAGATTTAACAAAAAGCATTGGACCATTATTATAAGTATTCTACTTATATTATTAGTGGGTATTACCTGCTTAATTGGGATGAATGTTGTAAAACAAAAAAGACTTGCTGAAGAGCAAGCTCGTCTGCAAGCTGAACAAAAACAGGTTGAACAAGAACTTATATCATTGATTGAAGTTGCTTCTGATAATGCATATAATACATGTTCTTTTTTACTATCTGTATGGGATAATTCTGATAGTAGAGATTTTAATTCAGTATTTAAATATATGTTTTCAGGTGAGATTAAAGGTAAGGAGTGGTCTGGCCTTGGTATGGATAAGAATGGTTTCTCCTCTATCTCTTGGGGTAGCCTAGCATCAGAAATGAATAATTTTACTAATACATTAAATGAGTTAGAAAAAGAAAAAAATAATCTAGATAGAGCATTACAGGATTTTAAAGATATTAAAACTGAGAATACTTCATTAATTATAGATTACTATAATTGCTATCTGAGTCTATACTCTGCTGCAACGTCACCTGCTGGAAACTTGTTGAATTATTCCTCTAATCTAGTGTCTATGAAAAATTCACTTGATAGTACTGCTACTAAGGTTGCTCTACTGAATGATTGATACATCTAATTTTTATATGCTCAAAATCTATACATAAACCAAAAGAAAGCACAGATAATCATTCATTATCTGTGCTTTTATTATATATAATCTTAACAAGTATATATTCATTTTAATTAGTATCCATTAAATCTTTTATGTATCCCAAAAAGGTCCTTTTTGTTTCTTTAACTTGCTCTTTAATTATTCCCCAACTACCTAATTCTAAAATCTTCTTATATATTTGAACAAGGTCATCATCATATTCATACTCATCTAATAGCTCATTTTCTATTCCAAACATATATCTTATTTTGTGCATTAATTTTATAAACGCATTCTCATTATTAATATCTAGATAATCTTTAATACAGTATATATTGACCTTAATATTCTTTTTCATCCAGTTGCTTATTTGTATATCATTTATTTTAGTTGTGCCAATATTAATTAATATAACATTCCTTCTCTTACTTCTTAATTCATCATTGATTAAGCATTTTTTTATAAATGGTTCATCTTTAAGCCATTCAGAATTTTCTTCTACAAAGTACACAATACAATCTGTTTCACATAATTTATCTATAGTTATTTTTTTTATATCGTTAGTGTCTATTAGAACTTCTGGAGTTATTGTATCTATATTCTCAAGTTGCTCTAATATACCTTCTATTCGATTATTTAGTATTCTGGCACACTTCTTAGCTTGACCATACTTTGATGCATAAATAATTGTTATTTTATACATAAAAATTCCCTCATATCCTTATAAATTAGTTCTTAATTCTATTTTGTATTGTCATTATTTCATGCAATACTTCTCTTACTATTTGAATATCCCTTAACTCTTTTTCTGTTACATCTAATAAGTTAAATGTATTTCCCAAATTACGTAATGATATTAGCGCATCATCTAAAATTTCAATAACCCTATTTTGTAAAAAATTATTCTCATCAGATTCAATAATAAGTTGGTATATTCCTCGGTTTATCTTATGAATATTATTTTTATGACTCTGATATGTTCGATATATAGCACCTGAGAACTGTCCAGGTGAGGGTGTATGACCTAATTTTGTTATTACATACTCCTTGATTTCTTCAACTGAATGAGGCTGATTATCTTGCAACAACTCTAACATAAACTTTTCTATCATTAATGAGCAATTTTCTATTAAGTTCGTTTTATTATCCATTATTTTCCTCCCCTATTTAATTCTTATAGTATATATATATTCATTGTTCTGATTTTTAGAATAACGAATTATTAATTCATAATTTTTAATTCTAAAGTTTAAAAGTATAAATCAATAATCATTAGAATATCTAAAACACCTTATTCGTAATCTAAATATCAATATATCTATATTTCTAGTGCAACATCAATTGCTCCACCTAATAGAGCATTGATACAAACTTGCCTAAAACTTTCTATTATTGCGGTTCTTTAAATACTTACTGTGTTCCTCTAAATTGGCTTCAATCCCAAGTAATACTAACATAGTCCACAAGAAATATACGTTCTTCAGAACCCTTTATAGCCCTATAGTAACTTCGTATCTTCATTTTCATATACTTCCACATTCTCATTTGTACAGACTATAACTTGCTTAATCAGAACTTACTATAAGTTTTGTAAAAACTTGTGCTGAGCGTATCACGAGTTTGGTACTGTATTTCTCTCTAAACTTACTAACTTCTAGAAACTTTCTCCGTACTAATTCTTTGGTACTATTGTTCGGTAGTTAGTAGCTTTGTTTCAACACTTCATCTACGTACTCATTGTAAAGTTCTATTACAAGAGTGCCACCTTTATCAGCTGTACTAAACAGAAAATCAAGTATCTCTCCATATGTACTTACATAGTTTTTGAATGTTTTTAACTCCATCTTACAAGTCATTTTACACTCATACGGTGTGACATCGTCATGATTGATATATCCTCTAACTATCAACTTGAATAACTGCTCAGTGATTTTAGTTCCAGTTCTTCCAGGATGTGTATGCATTCCACAAAAATTGATTTGTGTTTTTTGATTACACTTTGCTGTCTTCATAGCCATAAATGCCAGTATTCTTGAGAATGTTGGTTTATTTCTCCGATTTACTAATCCAACAAATCTGATTACATTCTGAGGGCATACCATTGAGTTCTGAGGTATGACTAGTGGCATTGCTTTCATCCCAATATTTGTGACTGGTGGTAATGGGCTTAATCTGTAGTTAGTCAACTGATATTGACTTTGTTGCAATTTAGTCTGATAACTAGACTCAAGAACTTTCAATTTACTTTCAAATATATGGGTCAGCTCTTGTATCTTTTCCCCCATCTTTCCCTCCATTTCTTCCCTTACATTGTTAGCTAATTCCTCTGCTAACTCAATAGCCTTCTCTTTAGAAATGTAAGTATTCGACGGTGATTCATCACTTTCGTACTCCTGTTCCAAAGGACTTTGGTCCTTAATAAGATGTGAGAATTGAGGGGGAATATGGATTACACCATCCCCAAGGTCTGCAAGTGACCTCTTAATAACTTGAATATAAGTTTGAACTGTTGAGGGCTTTGAGCCTATAGCTTTAGCTAACGCTCTTCTAGTTAAATGTGGTTTTCCCATGCACTCTTTAATTGTTTCTTCTATTAAAGTTGTGTATCCCCCATCATTAAATTCTGCCAATTGATTAAGATTAGTGTATGCATGATTCGGCATTTGTTCTCCATTAATCAAGAAGTACTGGAAACTAGCAATTTGAGACTTATGCTTCTCAGTAAATTTCTTTCCTTCTTCAGTATCTCTACTTGCCCTTTCTTTAGCTAACTTATCTAATATATCCTTTTGTAGTATCATAACTACACCTCCCTAATTTATTCTGACTATGGGAATACAATTCTTTGGCACTTGTGTGCGAAAGAAAATTCACATGGTGTACAATAAGAATTACTTTGTTTGTATTTCTACCTATAGGATAGATAGTGTATTTAAGAACTGAAAACGTACTAGAACTTTATTTATATGTTAGTTAGCTATTCTACTAAGTTTGTCTAGTGGAAAGGTAGGTTATAGTTCATTCCACATTCGATTTCGTATCTCTCATATTGTTTTCCTTACTTTAGTCTTATACTCCTCCAGTCGGTTTCTTGAGAACTAACATGCCTCGCATCAGTTGTAATGACTTGTAATAGTTATTTTTGAGTACCTTCCTAAATGGAAGTTGAATTTATATCACTTCCAGGTCAACTATTAGGTTATCCTCTTCCTTCCTATAAAGGTACAGTCTTAAAACTATCATCTACTTTAAAAATGTCTCAAAAATCGCCTTAAGATTTTTGAAATTCGTTGCGAGAAAAAATCATCCTTCCCAAAATTTTAGCTTATTTCCGAATGAGTCATTTGTACTTTTGCGACTACCATAAAAGTGCCGAAAATGGGGTTGAGGTTAAAAAAAGTGACTGTTTCATTCCAAGTCTAATTTAAATCCTATGGCTGTAGGATTTTTGTGCAAAAAGTAAATTTTAAACTAATTTGTATTGATGATCCTTCCTTGAGCAACTACATAAAAAAGTGATGTACACAGT
>OBXC01001380.1_pt1 | contig 11824 bp, 9 predicted proteins | sample 1538111 | NCBI WGS metagenome assembly OBXC01 (sample SAMEA2580137, study PRJEB22360) | human gut metagenome | biome: human gut; feature: human-associated habitat; material: faeces | place: Denmark | collected 2008/2010 | reverse complement strand
TGATGATGAAGGAAATATAATTAGTAAAGAAAATATTAAATTTACTTATATGGATAAAGTTATTGCTCATACATCTAACCAGGAAATTTTTGATGTTATTTCTCATGAAACTTCTAGAGATTTAGAAGCTAATCAAATGTATGCTGCGTGGGTTGCTATAACAGTACCTGAAGATGCTAAAGCCGGTGTTTATACATCAAAATTATCGTTAGTATCAAATGAAGAAGTTTTGTCGGAATTTACATATCAAATTGAAGTTTTAAATCTTGTAGTACCAGAATTACAATCACAAATTGAATTGTGGATGTATCCATATAGTTCAAATCGTTATTATTCTGGTTTATCATCTAGTGAGTATTTTGGAACTGATATTACTGATTTGTATTATGTTCATTTAGATGATCAATATCAGGCTGGATTAGAAAGTCAATTAGAACTTTATAGAAAAATTGGTGGGGATGCAATTACTGTTACAGTAGTAGAAGATGCATGGAATAGTCAAACACACGATCCATATCCATCTATGGTGAAGTGGACACGCAAAGCTGATGGAACATTTAGTTTTGATTATACAGATATGGATAAATGGATTGAATTATGTATGAAGCATGGTATTAATAAGCAAATTAAAGCATTTTCGTTATCATGTTGGGGTAATCGTATTACATACTTTGATGAAAAATCAAATCAAGTGATTTTTGAAACCCCTGCTACTAACTCTGAACGTTGGAAGGAATTGTGGACAATCTTTTTACAAGATTATGTTAAGCATATGGATGAAAAAGGTTGGTTTGATATTACTTATATGTCCATGGATGAACGTCCGCTTTCAGAAGTAATACCAGTATTGGATTTAGTGGAATCGGTAAAAAATAAAGATGGGAAATCATTAAAGACTTCGGTTGCAGTTTTTAATTATGAAACAGAGCCAGTTTTTGATCGAATAGATGATTTATCATTTGCAATTTATGTTGGATCTCAAGATAAAGCAAAAGAAATTACAAAGCAAAGAAAAGAAAAAGGCCTAATGACAACAATATATACATGTGGTGGGCAAAACAGTGCAATATTGAATAATCCAGGTGAAAGTACTGCTTCTATTTATGAAAGTTATAAAGATGGAACACAAGGATTTTTACGTTGGGCATTTGACTCTTTTAATGCAGATCCACTTATTACATCTCAACATGATTTATTTGCAGCAGGAGATTTGTATTTGATATATCCTGATTTAAGAGATGCGAATTATATTGCGCAATCTACACCGAGGTTTGAAAAGCTTGTTGAAGGAGCTAGAGATATTGAAAAATTACGTTATTTAACTAATAATTATGATTGGATGATTGAAGATATTGAAGGTGTGGTTAATAAATTGGGCTATGATATTCCAGCAGCCCAGAATTTGATTAATAAATTATCTAAACAAGCGCTTTATGGACCAATTATTCCTTCGATTTCTATTAATGAAAAAGATGTAGAATTATTCGAAGATGAAACAATCCAATTAACAATTTCAACTACTCCAGATGATTTATTGGATAATGTGTTAAGAAAAACAGAAATATTGAATGATTTTGATTCAAAAATCACATATTCAGGTACTTGGAGTACTGATGAAGGATATCCAAATTTATTCTATAATGGTGATGATCATTGGTGTGCACCTAATGAAAATAATGCAGGTGATTATGGCTATGAGTTTGATTTTTATGGTGATAGTTTTGCAATTATTGGAAATTTAGAATATTTAAATGGAAAGTTTGATATATATATTGACGATAATTATACAGCAACAGTTGATGCATATTCTGATGGTAGAGTAGTATTTTCTCGATTGTATGAAAGTGATTTATTAGAATTAAAAACTCATCACGTTGTAGTTAAGGGAAATGGAACAAAAAATGCAGCTTCTACAGCATATAATATGCAGTTAGATTATATTGAAACTTATATTCATGAAAAATTAGTGTGGACAAGTAGCGATGATCAAATAGTATCGGTAGAAGATGGTTTATTAACAGCTAATAAAACCGGTGAAGCAAATATTACTGTTACAGGTGGAGAATATAGTGATACAATCAGTGTTAAGGTAAAAGCTAAAGCAAACAAAACAGCTTTAAAGATTGCACTAGATTTAGCTAATGCAATTACTGATGAAGATTTAAAAGATATAATACCAGCAGTAGCTGATGAATTCAAAGCGGCTAGAGATGAAGCTAATGCAGTATACAATGATACAAGTGCAACACAGGCAGAAGTAAATAATGCATTCGATCGACTTGCTAGTATTATGCAAAAATTAGAATTCTTCAAAGGTGATAAAACAGCTTTAAAGGCATTCATCGATAAAGTAAGTGGTTTAGAAGCTGCAAAATACACAGAAGCTACATGGACACCATTCAATGATGCCTTAAAAGTAGCAACTAGTGTATATGAAGATGTAAATGCAATGCAAGAAGAAGTAAACAATGCATACAGTGAATTAGTAACAGCATTCTTGAACTTAAGATTAATTCCAGATAAGAGCTTATTAGAAGAATTAATCAATCAAGCAGAAGGATTAAACGGAGTAAATTATACAAAAGCAACATTTGATGGATTAACAAAAGCATTAAATGAAGCTAAAGCAGTATTTGATAATCCAAATGCAACACAAAAAGAAGTAGATAATGCAAAAGATGTTCTAGCTAAAGCTCTTGCAGGATTACAAACAATAACAACTGATAACACAGTAAGTACACCAGTAAATAATGGTGATACAGTTACAAGTGTAAAAACAGGAGATGAAAGCTTAACAGGAATGTTTGCAACAATCGCATTATTAAGTGTAGCTGGATATACAGTACTTAGAAGAAAAGAAAATTAATGTTTAGAGGTAATGGTCAAAAGTGCCATTACCTCTAATTTTATGTTACAATATACTAGGAGGTTTAGTGATGAAAGAAAGTATGCACTATTTAACTAATTATTATCAGTTAAGAGAATTTGTATTAATTAGGATGTTAGAAATTATTAAACAAAGATATTATGCTAAAGAAAAAGGTGTTGTTTTTTTTGGTGACTCAATAACTCAGTATTGTGATTTGGATAAATACTATCCAGAAATTTTAAATAAATATAATTGTGGACTTGCAGGAATTAGCTCTAAAATATTATTGAATTTTATTGATGAGGGAGTTATTAAGTTTAAACCTAATAAAGTTGTTATTATGATTGGAACGAATGATTTAGGTGATACCGTAATGGAAAGTCCTCGTGATATTGCTTTAAATGTTAAAGAGATGGTTGAATTAATCCATTATAATTGTAAAGAATGTAAGATATATGTAGTATCTCCGTTACCATGTTTAGAAAAGAACTATGGTTATAAAGTATTAAAAAAAGGAATGCGTAGTAATGATATGTTAAAGATAATTTTTAAGGAATTTAAAAAAATAATTCCATATGATTATGTTACCTTTATTAATGCTTATGGTTCATTGTGTAATAAAAAAGGAGAACCAATTGAAGATTATTATGTTGATGGTTTGCATATCAATGATAAGGGCTATTTAGCTTATACAAAAGTGATTAAAAAAACACTTGTGGATGATTAAAGGTAAAATTATGGCTGAAATATTAATTGTTGAAGATGAGATTAAGTTAAGACAGGAATTAAAAATATTTTTAAATAATAATGGTTTTAAGACAAAAGAGATTATTGATTTTGATGATACTTTAAAACAAATGCTTTGTTTTGATGGCAATTTGATTTTATTGGATGTAAATTTACCTAATGTAAATGGTGAATTTTTATGTCGGGAATATCGTAAAATTGCTAATAAACCGATTATTATTGTGACAAGTCGAAATAGTGAACTTGATGAATTGATGTGTATTAATTATGGTGCCGATGATTTTGTAACTAAACCATATAATCCATTGATATTGCTTGCAAGAATTGAAGCTGTTTTAAAACGAGTCTATCCTAAAGAAGAACTAATAATTAATTATCAAAATGTATGTTTAGATGTTTCTAAAAGCAGTATTATTAAAAATAATCAGGTTATTGATTTATCTAAAAATGAATTAAAGATATTTCATTATTTATTATCTCATCGGGGAATGATTATTTCTCGTGAAAAGTTAATGTCTTATTTATGGGATAGTGATATGTTTGTTGATGATAATACTTTAACTGTTAATATTAATCGTTTACGAAAGAAATTAGAGGATATTGGTTTAAAAGATGTAATTTTAACAAAAAGAAAACAAGGATATATTATTTTATGAGTTTAAAGGATTATATAAAAGATCAGATTATTAGTATTGTAGTAGCTATTGTAATAATTTTATTAATTTGGTTAATATTATGGATATTTAATTTACCACTATTTTTAATAACATATCTGCTGGTATTATTTGGATTTGGATATATTTTTTTATTTAGTTACAATTATTTACGTAAACGTAATTATTATAATAATATGATTAAGTTACTTGATAAACTGGATCAAAAGTATTTAATTACAGAATTGTTAGATAAACCAAATTTTATTGAAGGTAAAATTATGGTTGATAGTTTATATGAAATTGATAAAGCAATGAAAGAGCATATTAATGAAATCCACTATCAACATAGTGAATTAAAAGAATATATTGAAATGTGGTGTCATGAAGTAAAAACACCACTTGCAACATGTTTAATGATCGTTGAAAACAATCCTAGTTCAATTAATCAAAGTATCCAAGAAGAATTGGTTAAAATAGAAAATTATTTACAGCAAGTTTTATTTTATGCTCGTAGTGAAAATGTTGAAAAAGATTATTTAATCAAAGAAGTTAATCTAAATGAGGTGGTTAATACAGTTATTAAGCAAAATAAAAAAGATTTAATTAGTAAAAGAATTAAAATTGAATTAAATAATTTAAATATTCAAGTATATAGTGATAAAAAATGGCTGCAAATTATTAATAATGCCATTAAATATGTAAATCAAGATCCTGTTATAACTATAAGTGCTAAAAAATATCAAGATCATGATGAATTGATGATTTGTGATAATGGAATTGGAATCTTGAAAGATGAAATTGATCGAGTTTTTGATAAAGGATTTACTGGAACAAATGGTCGTAGTAATAAAAAAAGCACGGGAATTGGTTTGTATTTATGTAAAAAACTTTGTTTACGACTTAATCATGAAATTAAGATTTTTTCTAATGAAAAAACAACAGTAACAATTATTTTTCCTCATAGTTCTTTTATAACCTTACGATAATGTAAGGTTATGTTATTTTATTCGATGGTTTAAAATAAAATAATCATTATAATGATTATTGAGGTGAAGATAGATGGAAAAAATATTAAGAATTGAAAATATTGAAAAATATTATGGTAATAAAATAAATCTTACTAAAGCAATTGATAATATTAGTTTTGATATAAATGATGGTGAGTTTGTTGTCATCATGGGTGCTAGTGGCAGTGGAAAAAGTACTTTGCTTAATTGCATTTCCACGATTGATCGAGTTACTAGTGGACACATTTATTTGAAAAATCAAGATATTACAAAATTAAAGGGACGAAAATTAACTAAATTTAGAAGTGATTCTTTAGGCTTTATTTTTCAAGACTTTAATCTTTTGGATACGTTGACAGCTTTTGAAAATATCGCTTTAGCTCTTGCAATTAAAAAAACTAATTATAAATTAGTTGATGAAAAAGTTAGACAGATAGCTATTGCACTAGGAATTGAAGGAATTTTAGATAAATATCCATATGAAATGTCTGGAGGACAAAAACAACGTGTTGCTTGTGCTAGAGCTATTGTTGGTGATCCTGATTTAATTTTAGCTGATGAACCAACGGGAGCTCTTGATAGTAAATCAGCTAAAATGTTGCTTGATAGTTTAAATACTTTAAATCAAAAATTAAATGCTACGATTTTAATGGTTACTCATGATTGCTTTACAGCTAGCTATGGTGATCGGGTGATTTTTATTAAGGATGGTAAATTGTTTAGTGAAGTTATTAAAGGAGAACATTCACGAAAGGAATTTTTTAATATGATCATGGATGTTCAAACAGTATTAGGCGGTGAGCTAAATGAGCTTATTTAAACTAGCGTTTAGAAATATTAAAAAAAGTATTAAAGATTACTCTATTTATTTTATTACTTTAGTAATTGCAATTAGTATTTTCTACTTGTTTAATTCACTAGATAGTCAAACTGCAATGTTAGCTTTAAATGAGTCAACTAAAAAAATGGTGCTAGCATTAGTTAATGTAATAGGTTCTCTTTCGATATTTGTTGCGATTGTATTAGGTTTTTTGATTGTTTATGCTAATAATTTTATAATTAAAAGAAGAAAAAAAGAAATTGGAATTTATTTGATGTTAGGAATGTCAAATGTTAAAGTATCGATGATTTTAGTTCTTGAAACTATTTTAGTTGGAATTATTTCTTTAATAACAGGGATATTAATTGGAATTAGTTTATCGCAATTAGTTTCAGTTTTTGTAGCGAAGTTATTTGAAGCTAATATGACTAAGTTTAGTTTTGTTTTTTCAAGTGATGCTTTGATATGGTCAGTAATTAGTTTTGGTTTGATATATGTAATTGTAACGGCTTTTAATTTAATTACATTAAACCGTTTTAAATTAATTGATTTATTATCAGCAAAGCGTAAAAATGAAAAAGTACGAATTAAAAATAACTGGTTAATTTTAATTATTTTTATAATTTCTTTGATATTAATTGGATATGCTTATAAATTACTTTATGATGGAGCAATTTTAATGGGTGGAAATGATTTTATTAAAATGATTATATTAGGCAGTTTAGGAACATTTTTATTTTTTTTATCAGTATCTGGTTTTTTATTAAAAGTTATTTCACTTAGAAAAAAGCTTTATTATAAAGATTTAAATATTTTTATTTTAAAACAGGTAAGTAATAAAATTAACACACATGTAGTTTCTACAACTGTAATATCTTTAATGTTGTTACTTACAATTGGAATTTTATCAACATCTTTATCATTAGCAAATGCGTTGAATGGATCATTTTCTAGTAATACACCATATGATTTTTCAGCGGCAACTATTGAAATGAAAAATATTGATGAATTAAAAAATAGTAAAGATTATCAATCAATTGTTGCAAAAAGTTTTCAATATCAAAGTATTATTTTTGACGATTTAACATATAGTGATTTTATTTCACAAAATAATGATTTATATCTTAATATGGATTATTTAAAGCAAGCATCGATAATGGCAATAAAAGAAAGTGATTTTAATAAATTAATGGAATTAGCTAATAAAGATAATCAAAAAGTTGAATTGAGTGATAATCAGTATATCTTAGTATCAACTTTACCAATGTCATTAGAGTATTATAATCAGTTTATAAAAGATAATGGAACAATTCAAATTGCCAATAATACTTTAAATAGTAAATTAGATCATGTCTTAGAACTTTCAATAACTAATAGTAATGGTAATCAAGGATTTGTTGTAGTGAGTGATAATGTTGCTAAAAAATACGGTCATATAGAAGGAATTACTTATCTTGTAGGAAACTATGAAAATAATAAAGAAGTTTGTGAAGAAAAGTTTAATAACATGATGGAAACATATAATTTGAATCATTCATTTATTGATGTATATACAAAGCTTGAATTAAAAACTGCGGGAATTGGTAGTAGTGCAATGTTTACTTTTGTTGGTTTGTATTTAGGTATTGTTTTTGCAATTGCTAGTGGCACAGTACTAGCGATTGAACAACTATCTGAAGCGGCTGATAATAAAGAGCGTTATCGTATTATTACTCAATTAGGTGCTAGTAAACCAATGATTAATCGTAGTTTATTTATTCAAATTGGAATTGCATTTATGTTCCCGCTGGCAGTAGCTTTGATTCATAGTTTAGTAGGTCTAAATGAGATTAATCATATAATTAGTTTAACTGCTAATATTGATATTGGTGATAATATTTTAATTACTGCATTGTTTATTATTGTTGCATACGGTGGTTATTATTTTGCTACTTATTTTGCAAGTAATCGAATTATTAATGAATAGCCCTTAGGGGCTATTTATTCTGTTTACAATTTTATTAGTTAAGTTATAATGATTTTAGAGGTGATTAACTTGAAAATAAAAAAGCCAATTATTCATCAGTTAAATGAAAATAATTTAGAAGTTGTAGAGGGTTTTTATCAGTGTTTATTTAATAGAACACCATTAGATATTATTGAGATTAAAAATAATACAATTGATGAATGTAAATTTGAAAAAATTGATTTTGGTAAGATAAATTTAATACTCATTTTGTTGATTGTGTTTTTATTAATTGTGATTTATCAAATATAACTTTTGAAAAAATAAGTATTCATCGATGTCATTTTATCAATTGTAAAATGATAGGAATTGAATTTATAAACTGTTCATTAAAAGATGTACTGTTTGAAGATATCCAAGGTAAGTATATGAATATTGCTTTCGGTAATATTAGTAATGTTGAGTTTAAAGATTGTTGTTTAGATGAAAGTAGTATAATGGAAATAAAAGTTAAAGATTTTGAGTTTAATGATGTCAGCTTGATTAATAGTGAGATTTTTAAGACTGATTTACAAGATATGGATTTTAGAAGTACTAATATTGAAGGAATAAAAATTGATCTTTATAGTTTAAAAGGAATCCATGTTGATGTGTATCAAGCAGTAGAGTTATCAAAACTATTAGGGATTATTGTTGATTAAACGCAAAAAAATAAATGACAAAATCTAATTCTGTGTTATAATGATGAAGTTATTAAGAGAGGTCATAAATATGAAGATAAGAAATATTGCAATTATAGCTCATGTTGATCATGGTAAAACTACTTTAGTTGATCAATTGTTGAAATTATCAGGTACATTTAGAGATAATGAACAAGTTGTTGAAAGAGCAATGGATAGTAATACGCTTGAGCGTGAACGAGGAATAACAATTTTAGCTAAGAATACAGCGATTAATTATAAAGATTATCGTATTAATATTATGGATACGCCAGGTCATGCTGATTTTGGTGGCGAAGTTGAAAGAATTATGAATATGGTTGATGGTGTATTGTTAGTTGTAGATGCTTATGAAGGAACAATGCCGCAAACTCGTTTTGTTTTGAAAAAAGCTTTGGAAGCAAAAGTAAAACCAATCGTAGTTATTAATAAAGTTGATCGTCCAGTTGTAAGAATTCAAGAAGTAATGGATGAAGTTTTAGAGTTGTTTATGGAATTGGGTGCTGATGATGAGCAATTAGACTTTCCAACTGTATATGCTTCAGCTTTACAAGGAACTTCGAGTTTAGATAGTGATATTAATACTCAGGTTAATAATATGGACTGTTTGTTTGATATGATTATTGATGAAATTCCAGAACCTTTAGTTGATGAAGAAGGACCATTACAATTCCAACCGGCTTTATTAGATTATAATGATTATGTTGGAAGAATTGGAGTTGGACGAATTCAACGTGGTAAGATGAAAGTTAATGAAAGTGTTACTTGTGTTCGTGCAGATGGAACTCATAGTCAGTTTAGAATTCAAAAATTATATGGTTTTTTAGGATTAAATCGTATTGAAATTAACGAAGCTAGCGCTGGTGATATTGTTGCGATTGCTGGACTTAGTGATATTGGTGTTGGGGAGACGGTTTGTACGACTGGTAAGGAAGAGCCGTTACCATTATTAAAAGTTGATGAACCAACGATTCAAATGGTATTTGGAACAAATACTTCTCCATTTGCTGGTCAAGATGGTAAGTTTGTAACAGCACGTCAGATTGAAGAACGTTTATTTAAAGAAACTAATCGAGATGTTTCTTTAAAGATTGAAAGAATTCCTAATAGTGAAGAGTGGATTGTTTCTGGACGTGGAGAATTGCATTTATCTATTTTGATTGAAAATATGCGTCGAGAAGGTTATGAATTACAGGTGTCTAAGCCTAAGGTTATTGTTAAAGAAATTGATGGTGTTAAGTGTGAACCGTTTGAAGAAGTAAATATTGAAGCACCTGATGATTGTATTGGGAATGTTATTGAATCGTTAGGATATCGTCGAGGTGTCTTAGAAAATATGGTAAGTAATGATGGACAAACTAGTGTTACATATACAATTCCTTCACGAGGAATGATTGGATTTATGACAAACTTTTTAACTATGACAAAAGGTTATGGAATCATTTCTCATTCATTTTTAGAGTATCGTCCAATGGAGGGAGAAACTGTAGGTGAACGTGCTTTAGGTGTTTTAGTTTCAATAGATAATGGTCAAACAACAGCTTATGCTTTAGGTGGCGTAGAAGATCGTGGAATTATGTTTGTTGGACCAGGAGTTGAAGTGTATGAGGGAATGATTGTTGGTGAACATAGTCGAGATAATGATTTAGTTGTTAATGTTACTAAAGGAAAACAGTTGACTAATACACGTTCTTCTTCTAAAGATTCTACAGTAGTTTTAAAACGTCCAAGAACATTTAATCTAGAAGCTTGCTTGGATTATATTAATGATGATGAGTTAGTAGAAGTAACACCAGAAAATATTCGTTTACGAAAACGTTATTTAACTGAACAAGAACGCAAACAACAAAATAGATTAAAGGCTAAGTAAAGACTGCGTTATGCGGTCTTTTTTTGTTGTTTATAGTATATTTATTTGTTTAATTGTGTTTTTTTTATAAATGTTTAAAAAAGTAATGATAATCACAGTAAAATTTGCATATTATAAATTTTTATGATATGATAGTAGTGTAGAAACGGGGGAAAATTTGAGATGAAAGCTGTACTTGAAGTACAATATCAAGGTCAAAACGTTAATGCTACTGATATTGAAAAAATGGTGAAAGAGGAGTTAAAAGCTAGTGGAGTTAAAATTTCTACTATCAATACTTTAAATATTTATTATGCACCTGAAACTTCATCAGTGTATTACGTGGCAACTACTAAAGATGGTAATACTGTTAACAATATTGAACCATTAATACTTTAGTAGTCTTAATATAATATCCTTAATATATCCAAAAAGTAAGAAGCGGTTAATAACCGCTTTTTACTTTTGAGTAAATTTAAATCTTTGTGGTTAATCGACAAGAAACATGTTATAATTATTTTGTTTTAAGGAGTGGACAAAATGAAAAAAATAGTGATTGGTATTTTAGCCCTTTTATTATTAACTGGGTGTAGTAATAACGGTAGTGATCAAACACTTTTTGTGGCGAATAAAAAAGATCAATATGGTCTTGTGGATATAAATGGGAATAAAAAAACAAAATTTATTTACGATCGATATGAACCAATATTAAAAGATGGTTATATTGTGGTTAAGGATGATAAATATGGTTATTTATCATATGAAGGAAAAGAACTTATTAAATTAGGAAAATATAAAAAATTAGAGTCAATATCGAATATGATAGTTGCATATGATAAAGATGATAATATTGCTATTTTAAATAGTTTTGGTGAGGAGTTGTATAAAAGTGATGAGAAAACTGAAATTATTTTAAGTGGTTTACCTATTGTTCATCAAGGAAAAAAATATCTAGTTTTCTATGATACGGGAAAAGTTTTAATAAAAAGTAAAGATGAGGTATTAAATGCTAATGTAATTAAAGATAATTATATAGCAGTAGCTTATAAAAATAGTATAAAAATATATAATCAAGAAAACCTCAATCATGAAATAAATATTAAAACTGGTGGTAAATTTCAATTGATGTCTCAAAGTGAAAATAGTGGTTATTTATTTTATGATCGTGAAAGTCAAGAAGCATTATTTTGCAATGAAAAAGGAAAGATTATT
>OBXC01001375.1_pt1 | contig 11869 bp, 14 predicted proteins | sample 1538111 | NCBI WGS metagenome assembly OBXC01 (sample SAMEA2580137, study PRJEB22360) | human gut metagenome | biome: human gut; feature: human-associated habitat; material: faeces | place: Denmark | collected 2008/2010 | reverse complement strand
CCTTTGAATTAAGAGGAATCACAACAAAAGAAGAAATGAAAATTAGAAAAAGTTGCATGGTAGAAGTGGAGATTAAAAAAGGCGTAAAAGTGAAGCAACTTGATCAAGAGGCGTTTATGTTAAAAATGGCAACGGCCTGTGTTGTTTATCCAGACCTTAAATCTGAGGAATTACAAAACTTCTTTGGTGTACGTGGTGAAGAGGATACTTTACTCGAACTATTGAGTGCACCAGGAGAGTACCAAGAATTATTAAGTGCTATGCAAGAATTGAATGGTTATTCAAAAGATATGAATCAGCTCAAAAAAGAAGCAAAAAACTAATTAAGGAGGGTGATGGTGAGGCAAACTATGCCCACTACGCCCTCCATAAGCTTGGAATAAAACCGAGTGAATTATTAAGTATGGATAGGCTTGAAAGAGCATTTATTTATGCAAGTATTGATATGCATATTGAAGCTGAGAAAAAAGCAGCTAGAAGAACAAAAGGAAAGTAGGTGTAAGTAATGGCAACGATTCAACAATCAATGAGTTTGTATGATGGTGTTACAGGACCATTAAGACAAATGCAACAAGCCATGGCGCTTACACTGAATACTTTTGAAAGTATGCAAAATAGTATTAGTGAGAATGTTGCTATAGATTTTGGCACTCAAGAACTTGAAATGGCAAGAAATGCTGTAAACCAATTAGGTGCAGAAATGGTACGCATCCAACAAGAGCAAGAAGATATGATCCGAAAACAAGAAGAATTCACTCAATCAGTCCGGCGTAGCGAAAGTAGGATGAATAAATTAGGAAGTGCTGCTATTGCAGTGAATCAAGGTCTTGAACTCATGCAACGTATTGGTAATGGCATTAATGGATTTATGAAACAAGCTGACGAAGCCGCTATGATTAATTCACGTATTGGCATGATGAATGACGGTTTGCTTGAACATCATGAATTACAAAAGAACATTCTAAAGATGGCTAATGACACAAGAACAGGTTATGCCGAAACAGTTGATTTGATGAGTAAGCTTACCATGTCAGGTGCATTTGATAGTACACAAGATGTGGCCGGCATTACGGAAAGTATCAATAAAGCAATTCGTATTGGTGGGGGTACGGATGAGATGAATAAGTCCGCTATGCTTCAACTTTCACAAGCTTTAGGAAGTGGCGTATTACAAGGTGATGAGTTACGTTCTTTAAGTGAAAATGCGCCTTATATGATGAAGGTATTAGCTGATGGATTAGGCGTAGCCCGCGGTGAATTAAAACAACTGGGTGCAGATGGTGAGTTGACAACAGATGTTGTGATACAAGCCTTTGAAAATCAAAGAGATGTGATTAATAGTACTTTTGAGAATATCCCTCGAACATGGGGAGATGTAACAACTAAACTGGGTAATAGTTGGACAAACTTTATGCAGCATCTTGTTAGAGAAGATGGAACAGGTGTACTCAATCCATTAATTAATCAATTTTATGCCTTTGCAGAATGGTTAGATACACCACAAGGCATGAGCTTTTTACTTACGATAGCAACTGTTATTGAATGGATAACAAATGGATTGGTATTTATGGGAAATGTTGTAGGTACTGTAGCATCCTTATTTATAGAGAACTGGGACTTCGTTAGTATGATGTTGTTGGGAGCAAGTATGATTATAGGGAGTATGCTATTGCCGAAATTATGGGCAATGGTACCAGCATTAATAGCACAAGCGAGTGCATTAATAGCGCAAGCTGGTGCGTGGATTATAATGAATTATCCTATATTGATGGTAATCGGTAGCGTAATATTGTTTATGACTATGCTGCATAGTATGGGTATAACAACAGAACAAATCATAGGAACAGTTACAGGGATATTCTTTGGGCTCTACGCATTCCTTTACAACTTAGTTGCTGACATCTGGAATCTGTTTGCCACATTTGGAGAGTTTGTGGCAAACTTCCTAAACAGTCCAGTCGACTCTATTATAAGATTACTTATAGGAGTAGGAGACTTTGTATTAGGGCTTTTTGAAACTATAGCTAATGCCATGGATGCCTTATTTGGATCAAGTTTTGCAGATGCGCTTGCGGGATGGAGAAATGATATGCAGTCATGGGCTGATGAAAACTTAAAAGAACAAGCAGTTACTCTAGAGCGCATGGAAAAACTTGATGTATTAGATAACTTTAATAAAGGGTATGACTTTGGTGTGGATTTATCAAATGGAGCAACACAAATCTTTGAAGACCTTACAACATCTATGAACAGTATGGGTTTTGAAGGTGGTCATATTGATTCAGTTGGAAGCATTGAAGATACTGTGGATGTATCCAATGAAGACCTTGAAATTATGCGCGAACTTGCTGAAATGGAATCTATCCAGAACTTTGTGACACTGACTCCGAAAGTTAATATTAAAACGGGTCCAGTAAGTAAAGATGTAGATATTGATGAAATCGTAAGACGTATAGAGAAATCCATAGAGGAAGAAATGGAAGCAAGTACAAAGGAGGTGTATGGACTTGGCTAAAATCTATTTAAGTTTCAATAATCAAGCAGAAGCCTTCGAGTTTCCGGTATTACCTGAAGAGGTTGAAATAAAAGAAAGTGGTAATAACAAGAGTCACATTCTGCAAAATATAGGTGAGATAACGGTTATTAATAGAATTAAAGCACCTACTTTAAAGTTAGAAAGCTTCTTTCCTATAAATAGTGGTCCTTATGTGACAAGTAAGTATTTGCTAAAGCCTAATGAGTACATAGAAAAGATAAAAAGATGGAGAGACACTGGTAAGCCTGTAAGACTTGTGATTACAGGTACCAGTGTCTATTTATCTTGGGCTTGTACCATTGAAGACTTTAGCTATAAAGAAAAAGCTGGCGCTGTAGGTGATATTGAATACACCATAAGCTTTAAGGAGTATAGATGGTTTAAGGTCAAAAAGGTGGAAATTGTGAGTGATTCAAAAACAAGTCAACCAGCTATTGCCAAGACGGAACAAAGACCAGTTGAAAAAGAGATGCCTAAGACCTATACAGTACAAAAAGGAGATACTTTATGTAGTATATCTAAGAAGTGCTTAGGAGATAGTGGCAAGTACAAAGAAATAGCTCAGAAGAATCATATAGCCAATCCTAGTTTGATTTATCCAGGGCAGGTGTTGCAGCTATGACAACCCAATTACTTATTGATAATAGACAAGGGAATATTTATGAAATTCCACATGGAAAGGTTGTCTATAAGACTTCAAGAAAAGGTAGAGCAGGAAGCTTAGAATTTGATTATATAGGCGGAGATGTTTTTACCCATAAAATCACTATAAATAATGGTGATGTTGTATTGTTTAAAGTTAATGAAGTTGCTCTATTTTATGGTTATGTTTTTAAGGTAAGTGGCCAAGATGAAAAGAAAATCCTTGCTTATGACCAACTGAGGTATCTGAAAAATAAAGATAGCTTTGGTGTGGCCAATAAGACTGCAGATGAGATTGTAAAACTTATTGCAAATGTCAATAACATCAAACTAGGCAAGGTTGCTTCTACAGGTTATGTCATTCCTAAAACCATAGCAGACAATAAAGAGTACTTTGATGCAATCTATGGGGCATTAGAGAAAACACTCCTAGCAACAGGTAGAACTTATTTCCTTCAAGATAATGTGGGTGCTATGGAACTTCTTGATATAGCAGATACAAAGCTTGACCTTGTTATAGATGGCGATACACTTCTATTGGACTATGAGTCTAGTAAAGATATTGATTCAGATACTTATAATCGGGTTAAGCTGATACAAGACGGGGTAGAAGGCGAAGTTGTAGTAGAAGACAAAATAACTCAGGCGCGTTGGGGCAGATTGCAGTATCATGATGTGCTTGATAAAGAACTGAATAAGGCACAAGTCATAGAGCAAGCGCAGGCCCTATTAAAGCTTAAAAATCGTGAGAAAAAATCGCTTAAGTTAGAATGTCTAGGTGATATAAGGTGCAAAGCAGGCTATAGTCCCTATGTTTCTATCCCAAAAGAAAACATAGAGGGCTATTTTTTAATTAACTCAGCAACTCATACATTTACAGATAATGAATACACAATGAGTTTAGAAATGGTGGTGATATAAATGAGTCTATTTGAAAAGATGCAAAGAGCTGCCAAAAACCAATATGAAGGCATGGGTATTAGACTTCTTATATGTAGAGTGACAGGTACAAATCCTCTCAAGGTCAAAATCAATGAAAGTCTAGAATTAACAGAGGAGTTACTTATATTCCCAGAAAGTCTTCAAGAAAGGGTTCTTCAAGTAAAAGATTATAAAACGACAGCAAGTAGCGGTGGGGATATATGTAGTGGAAGTTCATTAACGGAAGTTACACGTACTTGTATTATTCAACCTAAACTCAAGGTAGGCGATAGGCTTATTGTAAGTGCGGCAGGTGAAGAATACGTTATTTTGGATAAGGTAGGTGATCCGAATGTCACAATCTTTTATACCGCAAAGTGATCGAAGTTTATTAGAAATGGATATGAAAAATAATATTATGCCTTCTAAAACTTTTTATATAGATTTTGAAAGTAAGAAAATATTAGGGATAATCGAGGATAAAAAAGCTATCGAGCAAAGTATATTGCTGGCATTAAGTACAAGTAGATTTAAGTATTTAATCTTTTCATGGAATTATGGAGAAGAGATTAATCATTTAATCGGTAAAACTAAAGATTTAGCAAGAGCAGAGCTACCTAGATTACTTCATGAATGTTTGTTAATAGATGACAGAATATCGTCTATAGAGGATATCACTATAACCGACATAGAGGATGGGCTTCATGTAAGTTTTACTGCAATAACAATACACGGAGATATCCCTATAGAAAGAGAGGTGAAGGTATGACCTTTGAAGAATTGATTAAGAGTGCCTTAGAAAAAGTACCGAATGATATGGACAAAAGAGAAGGGAGTCTCATGCATATGGCGTTAGCACCAGCTTGTTTTGAATTAGCTGAAGTCTATATGCAACTTGCGTATATGGCAGATCGAACCTATGTCGATACAAGTACAGGGGAAGATTTAGATAAATGCTGTGCAGATATGGGGATTTACAGAAAACAAGCTACTCAAGCAATAAGAAAAGGTGTTTTTAATACAGAAATCCCGTTAGGCAGTAGATTTGGATTAGAAGATACAACTTACTGTGTAGTAGAAAAAATAAAAGACTTTGAGTATAAGCTTGAATGTGAACAAATGGGTAGAATAGGGAATCTGTACAATGGCACCCTATTACCGATTTCTTATATAAAAGGTCTTACAACAGCAGAACTAAAAGATATCCTTATATCCGGTGAAGAGATAGAATCAGATGAGCGTTTAAGAGAAAGATTCTTTTTAAATGTTCGCATGCCAGCTACCTCCGGAAATGTCCATCATTATAAAATATGGGCCACAGAGGTTGAAGGAGTGGGGGATGCCAAAATATTTCCCTTATGGAATGGTCCAGGTACAGTGAAGGTGCTTATTACTGATACGGATAAGCTTCCAGCTGATAGAAGTTTAATCGATAAAGTCGCTTCACATATAGAAGAAGTAAGACCGATAGGTGCAAATGTAACAGTAGTAGCACCAACACCTAAGACTCTAGATATTCATGTAACCCTAGAAATAGGAACAGATGTATTATTAGAGACTATTAAACAGAATCTAAAGACAAAGATACAAGAGTACCTTCAAAGTATTACTTTTAAGAAAAATATTATCTCGTATGCTATTATAGGAAGCTTGATTTTAGACGTTGAGGGTGTAATAGACTACACAGACTTAAAGCTGAATAATACAGCAGCTAACATAAAATTAACCGAGGAAGAAATACCTACTATAGGAACCTTAGTAGTGGAGGTGTAAGGTGGGACTTAAGCAGATTTACAATTTTATAGCCAGATTAAATAAAAAGGATAACCCTTATACGATTGTAGACGAACAAGTTACATTAACAGAGGGCAAATGGGAAGGCTTTTTAGCGCATGACCAAGTTATAGAGAAAACCATAGAAATTTACACATTGCCTAACAAAGAGGGGGAGCGTGTATTAGCCTATACCTTAGATAAAAAAGAAGAGGTATGGAAGACCTATCTTAAAGTCTTTAGTCAATCTGAGGCTTTATATATTACTTATGAGACTTATGGAGATACGGTAGAAGCTGAAGATATCAATCAATTACAAGGTGCAGCTTACTACTTAGAAAATTTCATAGAAAATGTGGAGAATAAACTCGCTAGTCATGATGAGGATAAAGTAAGGCATATTACAGGTAAGGAAAGAGAAAGCTGGAACAGTAGGGCCTTTCAAAAGGATTTAGAGGTCACCAATCAAAATCTACAAATGACAAACGAAAATCTAGAAGCCACTAATCAGAATTTAGGCTTAACACAGCAAGAGCTACTGAGTCATAAAAATGCAAAGGATAATCCTCATGCTGTGACTAAACATCAGGTGGGACTAGGCAATGTAGAAGATATACAACAAGCTTCTAAAGCGGAGTTTATTTTACATAAGGAAGATTTAAGCAATCCACATCAGGTTACTAAGGCTTAAGTTGGTTTAGGAAATCTGGATAATATCCAACAAGCCTCTAAGGTTGAGTTTAATACTCATACTACGGATAACATTAAACATATTACTTCATCGGAACGTAACAACTGGAATGATAAATATACAAAAGCTGAAGTTGATAATAAACTTGCAAGTTTAGAAACTAAAATTGACTGGAAAGAGTCGGTGGCAACTTTTGAGGATATAGCAAGCACTTATCCTAATCCAGTTGATGGCTGGACTGTAAATGTAAAAGATACAGATTACACTTACAGATATAATGGTACGGAATGGGTTGTAATAAGTGCCAATGCTATTCCTAAAGCGACAAGTCAGGTTGATGGGCTTATGGCCAAAGAGGATAAGACTAATCTAGAGGATATGAATAACAAAAAGCATACTCATAGTAACAAGAGTCTTATCGATACGCTTACACAAGTGCTCATTAATAACTGGAATAGTGCCTTTACGCATATAAGTGATGCGATTAAACACATAACAGCAACTGAAAGAACCTTGTGGAATACAGTGTCTAATAAGGTTGATAAGGTAAGTGGAAAAGGATTAAGTACTGAAGATTATACAACAGCAGAAAAAAGTAAGCTATCTAGTATAGAGGCTAATGCTAACAGATATGTACATCCTAATGATGCAGGAACAAGACACGTTACCGATGCAGAAAAAACTATATGGAATGGAAAGGCCAATGCTTCACACGGGAATCATGTTCCTGCCACACAAAGTGCTAACAATAAGAAATTTCTAAGGTGTGATAATACCTGGCAAGACGTAACACCAGGTAATATAGGTGCGGCAGCACTAGAACATAATCATGATAGTAGGTACTATACAGAATCTGAAGCTAACGCTAAGTTTGTATCAAAAGAGGATTTAGGCGCTGCTGGATATGGTGATATGACTAAAGCAATCTATGATACTAATAACAGTGGTATTGTAGATAAGGCTGAATCCGTTGCATGGGATGGCATTACTGGGAAGCCACCAACATTTCCGCCAAGTGCTCATACACATACAAAATCTCAAATTTCAGATTTCCCAACTTCACTACCCGCTAATGGAGGGAATGCTGACACTGTAGATGGTTTACATGCTTCTAGTTTTACAAGAGTACATTCGGGTTCAGTCAACTTTGGTGGAAATAATAAGGAAATTACAACAGCAGAATTTAAGACCTTACTTACCACTATGGGAGCTTTTAAACAACCACATTGGATTGCTAGAGGAAGCTGGAGTTATGCAACAAACCAGATTATAACTGATTCAGGTTTCGGGAAAATACACTTAGCCGGTTGTGTGGTTGAAGTGATTGGGACATCTTCAGCTTATACAATTAGAATAAGCACCCCCACAACAGCAAGTGGAGGAAGTTCTTCAACTCTTAATTGTGAATTTATGTATGTTGATAATGGAACTTCATACTCGCCTAGATGGAGCAAGATTTGGACTAGTAATAATGATGGGGGAGGTTCGGGAATGGATGCAGATACAGTAGATGGCAAGCATGCAAGTGATTTCTTACCTAAAAAAGGACTTACGTGGAATGATTTAAAGGGGGTGTAATCAATGAGTTATAGCAAAAACTTATATGGAGAAGCCTCCTATGGATCATCTCAAGAAAGTATGCGTGATGAAATCATAGAAGTGGACTTAATGAAATATTTGCCCACCTATTGGCATGAGATAGAGCAAATGAAAGTCCTTCAAGAGATTTTAGGGAAGAACTTAGCTGAAGTTATAGCCTTTAAACAAGATTTATTTAACCAGATGTTTATTGAGACAGCCACTTGGGGCTTATCAAGATGGGAAAAAATATTTGATTTGCCCATTGAAATAGAGAAAAACTATTCGTTCAGAAGAGAACGTATTAAGGCCAAGATTAGGGGTTCTGGGACAACAACTAAACAACTCATTATAAACATAGCCAGTGCCTTTTCAAATGGAGAGGTAGAAGTAATAGAATACCCTAATGAGTATAGGTTTGTAGTCAAGTTCGTAGGTGTAAAGGGAGTGCCTGCTAATATGAAGGACTTAACAAGCTCCATAGAAGAGGTTAAACCTGCACACCTAGCATTTACTTTTGAATATACCTATAACTACTGGAACAATTTAAAAGCCTATACGTGGTCAGCTTTATCCATACATACATGGGATAAGGTAAAGGTCATATAGAAAGGAGTAATAGAATGAAAAATACTACCAATTATGGATTAAAGAAACCGGATGGTACAGATGCAGTTGATATTGCTATTATCAATCAGAATATGGATACCATAGATACGAGGATGAAAAGTAATGCTACTCAAATAAGTGACTTAAAGGAACAAGTAGATGGTTTAGATGTATCTTGGGATGGTATTACTGGTAAGCCTACGACATTTCCACCTAGTACACATTCACATGCATATGCAGATATCGCAGGAAAGCCTAGCACATTCCCACCTAGTCCACACAATCACTCAATGGATGATGTGTCCTACGGTAACTCATTATGGGCTAGTGTTGACTTAAATACATACACTCAAACAGGTGCATGGTATATTAGTTCGGATGCTGGACATACAAATGCACCATCTGGACTTAAATACTTCACTTTAGTTGTAGAGAAATATGGAAAGAGTGACGGTAGTTATATTAGACAAACTGTACAAGATGCAGTTAATCATACACAATATACCCGAACTTGGAGAGGTGCGAATAATGGATGGGGTGCATGGAAAACAGTAGATGCTGACACTTTAGATGGTAAGCATGCTATTGATTTTCCTCTAAAATCACAAGGTATTGGTGCAAATGCTCCCTTATGGAGTGGGTATAATTTAGACAGTTTACCTGTAGGTACATATACAACGGTTGCGAGTGGTGTTCCCGAAGCTGGTATTTATCATATAGTGACTTGTCAACTAAATAATATTGGAGATTGTGGTTGGCAGATGGCGGTATCACAGAATACAACAAGTAAGAAAGTATATATGAGAGTAAAGGCAGGTAACGTTTGGAGTGATTGGAAAAGTTTAGGTGAAGGAGGTGGTGATGTGGCAGGTAAAACTTATGTTAAAGCGACTAAAACAGTAGAAAATACTGGTAATCCTAATAGTAATTTAGAGGTGATTAACTACTCAAATTCCAAAGGTGGCGTTTGTAAGATTGCACAATTTGGTAGTGCTAAAATGCAAATTATAGTGGATGGCGCTATGGTACTAGATGGTACAGGTACAAATTCATATTATTCAAACCATGAATTTCTTATGGGTGATCTAAGCGATGGTTACGGTGAATTACCGACTTACCCTTTTAAAAACAATGTTAAGGTAGTGGATAGGTCATCAAATGCAGGAACACGCGTCTATACAGCACATTTCTATGTCAATAGCTAAGGAGGAAGAAGATGAGTATGAAATATTTCATAACGCTTGATGAAGCGTTTCATATTGGAATGTTATTAGAGAGTCCCTATGAACCAGAGGGCGATTATATAGAAGTATCGTATGAGGAATATATCAAAGCAGGTCAATATGCGAAATTCAACCCAGAATCAAGAGAGTTTACAGTAATTCTTAAGATTGACCCTATTGTAAATCCTCACGAGCAAATGACAGAGGGGATTAAAAGCTCAGTTGAGACAACAAGTGACGATTTACTGACTACTATGGAACTCCATATGGATACAAATGCGAAAGTAGATACAACACAATCTGATGCATTAACAATCATGGAGTATCAAACGATACTCGATGAAAAATTAAATAAGATTATTGCCCATTTAGGGTTATAAAATAAATAAATTTAAAGGAGGTATCATAATGATTGATACAACACAATACCCAGTACAAGTAAGAGCAAATGCAAGATTAGTGGATGCAGGTAGAAAGAAAGTCGAGCAATGTCCAGTGGCACAACAAACGGAAATCTGTGTAGTCCTTATTGCTGATCATGATTGGAAGTTGGAACAGATTCCTCAGCAATTTGTAGAAGAAGTAAAAAAAGAACTTGGCTTAGTAGAATAAAAGAATGATTGGTTAACTGAATAAAGGCATAGAGAAGGCACTAGAAATAGTGTTATTTTTTATGCCTTTTTATAGAAAGGATGATAGGAAATGTCTTTACCAAAACAATATCTTAATCAAGCAAGTGGAATAGAACATCAACGAGGGAGTAACTGGTGTACTAACCATGCAGTAAGTAGTTTATTAGAAGCACAATTTGCTAGGGTTTATGGAAACATTACACCTCTTAGTAACAGTTGGGCTATGATGTTATCTAAGAAGGTAGATGGCAGACCAGATGCAACAGGTACGCCTATAGAAAAACTTATGGATCAAGTCTGTCAATATGGTATGTGTACGGAAACTTTATATCCTACATGGGAAGATAAGGACTACAATGACAATAAGTTCCTACCTACCACAGATGCTATGTATGAAGAGGCTAGAAAGTATAGACCAAAGAAACGTATAGACATTAAAACGGCAGATATTGAAAGTATAAAGCATCATATTGTAGATAATGGCGGGTGTGTTGCAATTGTTAAACTATATAAAGAGCACACCTTCCCTATACAAGGATGTGTAGTTAAGCCAGCTAAAGGTACAGAGCCTGACGGTCTACATGCTATTTGGATATGTGGTTACATCGAGGATATGCCTAAAACAATCAATGGAGTGACTTATAAAAACTGGTTTATCATGCAAGAGTCTTATGGTACTACAAGAGGCTACAAAGGCTATTTATTTGTTCCATATGAAGCTTTTACAGAAAAATGGACAGGCCTTTATAGTGTAGATACTTATATTGAAAGCGTACATGTTTTTGAATTAGATTCAAATCTTATCAAGTACCCTAACTTTCATAAGGGCAATAGGGTTGACTTCCCATGTACAACAATCGAATTAAAGGTAGGTTCTAAAAATGTACAAGTTAATAAGGTAGAACAGGTTATGGATTATCCTGCAACGGTAGAACAAGGAACAACTTTAGTGCCTTTTAGATTCTTATGTGAGACACTTGGATATACGGTACGCTATTCAAGTTTAGATAAAGTTATTACAGCCTATAGTAAGATGCATAATCAGCTTATTACCATGCAGGTAGGCAGTAATGTTATCAAATCCGAACAAGGTGGTAAGGTTACTCAGGTAAAAATACCTGTGCCTGTAAAAGTAGTAAGTGGCTATACGCTTATTCCACTTAGGGCCTTTGCAGAGCTTACGGGTGCCAAAGTAGATTACAATGAAGAAACTAAACGGATAACCGTTAGAGGTTAAAGGAACAGCATTGCTTATTTTGATGGA
>OBXC01001374.1_pt1 | contig 11871 bp, 11 predicted proteins | sample 1538111 | NCBI WGS metagenome assembly OBXC01 (sample SAMEA2580137, study PRJEB22360) | human gut metagenome | biome: human gut; feature: human-associated habitat; material: faeces | place: Denmark | collected 2008/2010 | reverse complement strand
TGCTGCCATTTGCTTTTGTATAAGATTTACAGATATAAAAGGACTCTGCATTTTTTGATTTTGTTATATGAAGATTCATCTGTCATCCCTCCTATCCCTTATTATACCACACAATAACATAAAATAACAGCTATAAAACAGAAAATTTAACATAAAAAAAGCAGGTTTTATGCGACCTATGAGTACTTTTTTCGATATTCAACTGTCAAACTCCCGTTTAGACTCCAGTGCCGGTAACAGACCCTTATAGGGTCAAAGCAAGCCACCGGCTAAGCCGGTGGTCTTGACTGATGGGATGTGGATAACGATTTGCGGACGTTTTCTTTACATTGTCCGGTTTTCCAAGTATAATAAGTTGCGTAATGTCAGTGGACAAGGGGATATCCGCGGCTGGGCTCTGCGAGCTGAGAAGCGCATGTTCCTGATACATTGATGTTGATATGCGTACATAGAGAAAGGAGAAATACTATGCCGATGAACCATGCAGCACGTATGATTTTGAAAGCATTGTCTTTTGACGGGATCGAGGTGGAAGCGTCGCGCCATCTGGCGGATCTGAAGCGTCTGGATCCGATGAAGATTTTTTATAAAACAACCGATGAAAAGATATACAACGGAGAACATGAAGTGCCGGTGCGGCTTTTCTTTTCGGACGAAGAAATGAAAAATGCATATGAAAATAAAATCCTGGTGAACCCGGATGTTTTACTGTTCTTTCACGGCGGCGGATGGGTGACGGAGAGTATCGATACTTATGAGCGGATCTGTGCGCGGCTTGCCGGTGAGACAGGGCATCTTGTTGCGGCGGTGGAGTACCGTCTCGCACCGGAACATAAATTTCCGGCAGGTTTGGAAGATTGTTATGCGGCGGCGAAGCGGCTTTTTACCGATTATCGGGAACTGCGTCTGGATCCGGAGCGGATCACGCTGATCGGCGACAGCGCCGGGGGAAATCTGGCAGCCGCGGTGTCGCTTCTGGCGAGAGACCGGGGAGATTTTTTCCCGAAACGACAGATTTTGATGTACCCGGCAACATACAATGATTATTCCGAAGCGTCGCCGTTTCCGTCGGTGAAAGAAAATGGAAGCGACTATCTTTTGACGGCGGGAAAGATGCAGGATTATATACATTTGTATGCGGGAAAGGAAGCAGATTTTCAAAATCCGTATTTTGCGCCGTATCTGGAAGAAAATCTGGAAGACCAGCCGGATACATTGATCTTGACGGCGGAATTCGATCCGCTCAGAGATGAGGGCGAGGCATACGGAAACAGACTGGAAGAGGCGGGAAATCAAGTGGAAATGCATCGGATCAAGGATGCGCTGCATGGATATTTTGCACTGGGAGTCCGGCATCAGGCAGTCAGGGAGAGCCTTGAGTATATCAAGGCATTTTTAAGGAGGGACGACAGTGAATCAGAAAAGGGCACGCTGGAGAAAGCTTGACAATGCGGCAAAGCTCTTTCTGGCAGCGAGCACAAAGCGGGATACCCGTGTGTTTCGGTTTTACTGTGAGCTAAAGGAAGAGGTAAAAAAGGAGATCCTGCAGAAAGCGCTGGATCAGACGGTGGAGACATATCCGGTGTTTCTGTCTGTGATACGGAAAGGGCTGTTCTGGAGTTATCTGGAAATGAGCAGCCTGCATCCGGAAGTGCGGGAGGAGTATAAAGAACCGTGCAGCCGTCTTTATATCCGGGATAAAAAGAGCCTGCTGTTTGAAGTGACATATTATAAGAAGCGGATCAATTTTGAAGTGTTCCATGTGCTGACCGACGGGACCGGAGCAACGGAATTTTTGCGGGAGCTGGTGAAAAATTATCTGTATCTGGCGCACAAAGACGACGGGCTTACGGACGTCAAACTCCGGGCGGAGGACGTGACGGTACAGGATCAGGAAAATGACGGATTTGTAAAATACTATACAAAGAATACAAAGAAACTGCGGCAGAAGAAAGAGAGAGCGTATCAGCTGAAAAAACCGCGGAAAGAAAACGGACCACTGCAGGTGAGGGAGCGGATCTTGTCGGTCTCGGAAGTGCTGAAGCGGTCGAGGGAATTGGGGGTATCGATGACGGTGCTGCTCTCGGCGGCGATGATCCAGGCGATTCACGAGGAAATGACAAGACTTCAGGAGAAAGATCCGGTCGTCCTGATGGTACCGGTCAATCTCAGGAAATTTTTCCCGTCTGATTCGATGCTGAACTTTTTCAGCTGGATCGAATCAGGGTATCATTTTGGGGAGAAAGCGGGGACATTTGAAGAGATCCTCGCACAGGTGAAAACAGATTTTAAAGACAAGCTGACAAAGGAAAAGATCGCGGAGCATATGAACGAACTGATCGCGCTGGAAATGCATCCGGTTCTGAAATTTGCGCCGGCGGAACTGAAAAACCTCTGCATCCACGCGGGAGCAAAATTCTCGGAGAAGAACACGACGGCGATCTTTTCCAATATGAGTTCCGTCGTCATGCCCGGAGAATATGTTCCGTATATTGAACGGTTCGGAGTGTACACAAGCACACCGAAGATGGAACTCTGTGTCTGTTCGTTCGGCGATCAGCTGTCGCTTGGATTTACCTCACGATTTGACACGGAAAATATCCAGCGTAATTTTTACCGGATCTTAAAAGAGCAGGGGATTTCATCCAGACCGGTGGAGGAGGAATTCCCGGAGCCGGAGACACCGCGGGAACTGGAAATGCGGATTTACAAGATTTTCACGTTTCTTTGTCTTGCTGCGATCGTGTTTATGATCGACTTGGATTTCAGCTACAAACCGACCGTTCGCTGGACGTTGTTTACGGCGGGAGGTACGGCGAGTATGTGGCTTGCCACGACGATCGGATTTTTTAAGCGGCATAATCTTTTAAAAAATGCGATGTGGCAGCTCGTGATCGTAACGGGGGTCAGTATCCTTTGGGATTATCTGACCGGATGGCGCGGATGGTCGGTGGATTTTGTGCTTCCGATCGTGAGTATGGGAATCTTGCTGGCAATGGTCGTGATCTCTGCGATCCGGCGTTATCCTGCGAAAGAATATATGATCTATCTCGTCATGGCGGCGGGATATGGTTTGGTCGTGCCGCTTCTGCTTCTTGTATTCGGGGCGGTTCAGCTGGAATGGCCGAGTCTGATCGGAATCGGAGTCTGCTTCCTGTTCCTGATCGGGATCGTGCTGTTCAAATGGAAAGAATTTCGGGAAGAGATGCATAAGAAGTTTCATGTATAAGACATTCCATGTCTATGAAAATTGTGGTAAACTAGAGAAAGAGAACTCAATCAGGAGGATAAGAAAATGATTAACAAACTGGTAGAAAATATTAAAAAGACAGGCGCGCCGATCGTAGTCGGACTGGATCCGATGCTGAACTACATTCCGGAGCATGTACAGAAAAAGGCATTTGCCGAATTTGGCGAGACTTTGGAGGGCGCGGCTGAGGCTGTATGGCAGTTTAATAAAGAAATCGTGGACAAGACGTATGATCTGATCCCGGCAGTGAAACCGCAGATCGCGATGTATGAGCAGTTCGGGATCCCGGGACTTCAGGCGTTCAAAAAGACCGTGGATTACTGTAAATCAAAAGGGCTTGTCGTGATCGGGGACATTAAGCGCGGAGACATCGGCTCCACTTCCGCGGCTTATGCGGTCGGACATCTCGGAAAAGTAAAAGTGGGAAGCAAAGAATATGTTCCGTTTGATGAAGATTTCGTGACAGTCAACCCATATCTTGGCTCCGATGGCGTGAATCCGTTTATCGACGTCTGCAAAGAAGAAAAGAAAGGACTTTTCATCCTTGTGAAGACGTCAAATCCATCCAGCGGAGAGTTCCAGGATCGCCTGATCGACGGTCGTCCGCTGTACGAACTGGTCGGCGAGAAAGTTGCCGAGTGGGGCGCGGAGTGTATGGGAGATTCTTACAGCTATATCGGCGCAGTTGTGGGCGCGACTTATCCGGAGATGGGAAAAGTCCTCAGAAAAGTGATGCCGAAATCATTCATCCTTGTGCCGGGATACGGCGCGCAGGGCGGACAGGGAAAAGATCTGGTACATTTCTTCAATGAAGACGGGCTGGGTGCGATCGTCAATTCATCCAGAGGGATCATTGCGGCATACAAGCAGGAAGCCTATGCGAAATTCGGAGCAGAGAACTTCGGTGATGCTTCCAGGGCAGCAGTAGAAGCGATGGTTGCTGATATTCGCGGTGCATTGGAGCAGAAATAAAGCAGGCGGGAGAAGAGTGAAGATGGAAAGACAGAGAGAACAGGCTGTTGTCGTATTGCAGGAACAGCTTGCAGATGGAATTTTCAGTATGTGGATCCGCTGTCAGGCGGCGGAGACGGCGAAGCCGGGACAGTTTATCTCCATGTATACAAATGACGGAAGTAAACTGCTTCCGCGTCCGATCAGCATTTGCGAGATCGATAAAGAACAGGGGATGCTCCGGGTCGTTTATCGTGTGACCGGAGAGAACACCGGGACAAAGCAGTTTTCCGAGATGAAAACGGGAGATACACTTCCGATCATCGGACCGCTCGGAAACGGATTCCCGTACGAACTGGCAGACGGAAAACGGGTATTCCTGATGGGCGGCGGAATCGGCGTTCCGCCAATCTTGGAGCTTGCAAAGCAGATGAGATGTGAGAAAAAGCAGATCGTCGTCGGCTATCGGGACTCGCAGACATTTCTGAAAGAAGAGTTTGAGCAAAACGGCGAGGTCTATATTTCCACAGAGGACGGAAGCGTCGGTATAAAAGGAAATGTGATGGATGCGATCCGGGAACAGGCATTGGAAGCGGATATGATCTATGCCTGCGGACCGACTCCAATGCTGCGTGCGATCAAGCAGTATGCCGAGGAAAATAATATTGTATGCTATATTTCTTTGGAAGAGCGCATGGCGTGCGGGATCGGAGCATGTCTGGCGTGCGTCTGCAAATCCAAAGAAAAAGATCATCACACAAATGTCAACAATAAGCGGATCTGTAAGGACGGTCCGGTATTCCTGTCAACGGAGGTGGAACTCTGATGAATATGAAAGTAAATATTGCCGGGGCGGAGTGGAACAATCCGGTGACGGTTGCGTCAGGTACATTTGGATCCGGCGCGGAATTTGCGGAGTTTGCGGATCTGAACCGGATCGGTGCGGTGACGACAAAAGGAGTTGCGAATATTCCGTGGGCAGGGAACCCGACTCCGCGTGTGGCAGAGACTTATGGCGGAATGATGAATGCGGTCGGTCTGCAGAATCCGGGGATCGATCTGTTCTGTGAGCGGGACATTCCGTTCCTGCGTAAGTATGATACAAAGATCATTGTCAATGTATGCGGTAAATCAACAGAAGATTATTGTGAAGTTGTGGAACGGCTTGCAGATGAAGATGTGGACATGCTGGAGATCAATATTTCCTGCCCGAACGTAAAAGAGGGTGGTATCGCATTCGGTCAGGATCCGAAAGCCGCCGAGGCGATCACAAAAGCAGTGAAAAAATATGCAAAACAGCCGGTGATCATGAAACTGAGCCCGAATGTCACAAGTATTGCAGAGATGGCGAAAGCGGTCGAGGCGGGCGGCGCCGATGCGGTATCTCTGATCAATACACTGACGGGAATGAAAGTGGATATTCAGAGAAAAGCATTTGTGCTGGCGAATAAGACCGGCGGCGTGTCGGGACCGGCGATCCATCCGATCGCAGTCCGCATGGTTTACGAAGCGGCAAACGCCGTGAACGTTCCGATCATCGGAATGGGCGGTATCGCAACGGCGGAGGATGCGATCGAGATGCTCCTTGTAGGAGCAAGCGCGGTATCGGTCGGAACCGCCAATTTCTACAATCCGGCAGTGACGATGGAGATCGTGGATGGAATTGAACAATATATGGAAGCGCAGGGATTTGCATCTGTGGCAGACATGGTCGGAATCGTAAAATAATCGTTCGGGAAAGACAGGACAGGGAGAGCGTTTGGCTCTCCCTGTTTTATCTTGGATCAGCGGTCTTCGTATAGAAATTGGATATGATCGCTTGCTTCCCGGAAGTCCAGTACTAACTTTTCCTCCCAGATGCGGACAGGGATCTGGCTGTCGAATCCGTAAATGATCGGGAAATTGTTGTGCTCAAAATCGTAAACAAGCACCAGACGTTTCTCCGGATCGACGACCCAGTACTCCCGCACTCCGGCATTCATATACTTGTTCAGCTTGATGATGGAATCTTTCTTCCGGCTGGATGGGGAAAGGATTTCCAGAACAAAGTCCGGTGCACCGTACACACAGCGGTGGACGACTTTTTTGCGGTCGCATACAATCACTACGTCCGGCTGAAGCATGGTGCGGTCGTCGCAGTCCAACTGTACGTCGATCGGCGAGACGATCGGAAGACAGCTTCCCTTTTCTTTCATAACATGATTCATAAATTGTGTGAAAAGGAAACCGGTGAGCAGCTGGTGAACGGAAGTCGGGGCGGACATATCGTAGATCACGCCGTCGATCAGTTCCACACGGATGTCGTCCGGAATGGCATAATAATCTTCCAGAGTATAGTCTCCCTGTTTTTTGACGAAATAGGGGGCGGAAGCCTCCCGGATCATGTCGGTAGGCTTCTTCGGTTCGTCAAAAGAAAGCTGAAATACTTTCTCCAATGCCCGCAGCGTATCGTAGCGCGGTGAGGATGTGGAGCCGTTGAAAATCTTCTGGACTGTGCCCAAAGGGACGCCGGATAACTCCGCAATCTGTGAATAGGTGTAGCCGATCTCTTTCTTTTTCTCTTTCATTTCCTGAATGGTCATAAAATCCCTCCCGGTAAAATTAAAAATTGCACCATTGGTTGACTTTTCCGGAATTACCAAAACAATCGGAGAAATCGGATATTTCAGTATACCGAAACCGGTGTTCTTTACAGGACATATGCCGATATTTGATATTGGTGCGTTCTTTACAATTGCCATTGTGTTCATGGTTTCAGCAGCAGAAACAACGGGAGCGACAACAGCAGTATGCCAGGGAACATTGGATCGTGATATCAAGATTGAAGAATTGCAGGGTTCTCTTGCAGTAGACGGATTTTCCAGTACGATTTCCGGATGTTTCGGATGTCTGCCATTGACATCCTTTAGTCAGAATGTCGGACTTGTAACGATGACAGGCGTTATCAATCGTTTTACGATTTTGATGGGAGCAATCATTATGATTCTGGCATCCTTATTCCCGCCGCTGGGAGCATTCTTTAATTCCATTCCGCAGCCGGTATTGGGAGGGTGTACGGTTATGATGTTCGGCTCTATTATGTATGAAGGTGTGAAGATGTTGAAAGATTGCGAATTTAATGACCGTACCATGATTATTGTTTCGCTTGCATTTTGTGTCGGTGTTGGTTTGACACAGACTTCCGGTAATTTCTTCGCAGCATTTCCAAAGGCGGTGGGAGACATCTTCAATGGAAATGTAGTGGCAGGAGTGTTTGTAGTATCATTGTTATTGAGTTTGTTTTTACCAAAACAAAAAGAAACTGAAGAATAGCCATTATCGTAATATTTGCGTGGGTCATAAGAAGAGGCAGTGTCTTGGGTGGACACTGCCTCTTCTCACTGTTTCATGCTGATATAACGATATACGGTAGATTCTGATATTTTTAACTGGCGTGCAATTTCTGAAATAGCGCCTTTCATACGCGGGATTCCCTGATCGGAAAGCTTCCATATAATCTCCATTTTTTCGTTTCGAGTCATTCGTTCTGGCTGTACGTTGGATTCCTCTATTGTTTTAGAGATGATAGATTCAGCAAAGGAAACAATCGGAACATCCAGATTTTCTTCTACAGAAGCATTTTGTTCGTTAAACTGTTCTTGCATGATCAGAGAACTACATGTAGGAAGTGAGTTAATAAACTGCTGAGCAGTTTGCCAAAAATGACGAGAAATCGTTGTATCGGTATTTAGACATAGCATTCCGATTAGGTTACCGTTGTTTTTAATATAAAAGGTTGAGGCAATAAATTCTTTATCTTTAGCCTTTGCCTTGTAGTTTATAAGGTAGTCTTGTGTTTCATAAGTTTTACTGTGTTGAACCTGAAATGCAAAATCAGTCAAAGAACTTCCGATGGAACGACCGGAATGGAAACCGTGTTGGATTGCAATAACAGAGTGTTCAGGATTAGAAACATCATGTAAAACAATTTCTGTATTTTCACCTAACACTTCGCCGAGAAAATTTACAATCGGAATGAAAAGTGATAAAAGCTCTTTATTGGTCATTATGTTGATACCTCCATTTTATTCACTAATATAAATATACAATTTCAACAAAAATAAGTCAATGAAATTGTGATAATAGTAAAAAATTATTGTTTTGATAAAAAATTATTGCAAATAAATCAAATGAGGTGTAAGGTAAAGACAAGTTAAGTTAAAAAAAAGAAAGGGAGGTGAAAGAAGGTGAAACAGAAAGTAGAGACTCAGAAAGCTCCGGCTGCAATTGGACCGTATTCGCAGGCAGTAAAAGATGGAGAACATGTATACATATCGGGACAATTGCCGATTGATTGCAAAACAGGTGAATTTCCATCAGAAGATGTCGCTGAACAGACAAGGCAGTCACTTGAGAACATCAAGGCAATTTTAGCTGAAGTGGGATACAGTATGGATCGGATTTTAAAAACAACTGTTTACCTTCAGAGTATGGAAGATTTTGCAGCAATGAATGAGGTTTATGAAAGATATTTTACAGAACCATATCCGGCTCGTGCTGCATTTCAAGTTGCAAAACTTCCAAAAGGAGCAAAAGTAGAAATTGAAGCTGTAGCAAAGTAATCAACAAATGTTAAAGGAAAGAAGAGGTGCATTTATGGAAGAAAACAAAAAATTAGAATTTCGCGGCAGTAGTTTTATGGCGCTAGTACCATTTGCTATTTTTATCGTGATTACAATTACGTTATCATTTTTCAATGCGGCAGATACAAACATGATGATCGGAGCCGGGGTTGTTGGACTTCTCGTAGGTATGTTTTTTGCAAAAAATCTGAATGATTATTGGGATGTTGTTCTGGAAGGGCTTGGTTCTAAGGTTGCTATGACAGCGGTTATGCTATGGCTGGTTGTAGGAATTTATGGAAACATCTTAAATAGAGGACAGATCGTGGAAGGCCTCGTATGGTTAAGTGTTAAAATTCATGTAAGTGGAGCAGCATTTACTGTAGCAGCATTTATTTTTGCAGCTGTATTTGCAATGGCAACAGGATCAGGCTTTGGAACGATTTCCACAATGAGTTTTATTCTCTATCCGGCAGGAATTTTGCTTGGATCAAATCCGGCAGTATTGGCAGGAGCAATTCTTTCCGGCGCAGCGGTAGGAGATAATATTGCTCCGGTATCTGATACGGCAATCATAGCATCATCCAGTCAGGAATATCAGAATAGAGATGGCGTGGCTGACATTGGAAGTACTGTTCGCACAAGAGCAAAATATGTATTGATCGCAGGTGTGATTGCAATTGTTCTTTTCTTTGTATTTGGTGGCGCTGGTGAAGCTACAGATGCTGCACAGGCAGAAGAATTATTAGCACAGTATCAGAATCCAAAAGGACTTTTGCTTTTAATTCCAACAATTTTAGTTATTATTCTGGCTATCAAGGGAGTTAATATTTTTGCAGCTCTTGGAACAGGAATTATTACAGCAACAGTAATCGGACTTGCCGCTGGATTATTCCCGGCATCAGCTCTCTTTTCTATGAAGGACGGCGTGATTTCAGGCGCGATTCCAGAAGGTGTAGCTGGAATGACAACAGTAAGTATTGTATTAATATTGGTTGTAGCGATGGGAAATATGCTTGTTAAGAGTGGTTGTATGGATGAAATCGTAGATTGGATGAATGATACAATTATTAAAACCCCAAGAGGTGCAGAAATTGCAATTTGGGTTTTAGCAACTATCTTTGGAATTTTAATTGCTGCAATTAATACGATTGCTAATATCTGTGTAGCTCCATTTGTTAATGCTGTTGGTAAAAAGAGCAATCTGCATCCATACAGACGAACCGAAATTTTGGCAACAACAATTTGTTCCTTCCCATTTTTCCTGCCATTTGGAGGATGTGTCCTTCTGTTGTTAGGTGGAATTTCTTCTATGATGGAGACTTATCCATTCCTTCCGACACTTGGCGGAGCAGATATGATGTTTACAACGTTTTATAGCTGGGCAATCTGGATTGTAATGCTGATTGTTTGTGTAACTGGATGGGGACGTGCTTTTGAAGGTAAGAATGGTGAATATGTACCAGAAAAAGAAGCAAAGAAAAATAATAAATAATAGAGCGATATAAGAGATAAAAAGGAGGAAAATAAGATGCATGAATTGTCACAGATGATTAAAGATGATATGAAACCGGCATTGGGAGTTACAGAACCAGGAGCTATTGCTTTTGCGGTTGCGAAAGCAAGAAGTTATACAAAGGGCGAGATCAAAAAAGTAAATGTTGCAATGAATAGTGGAATGTATAAAAATGCATTTACCTGCGGTATTCCAAATAGTAATGAAGTAGGAAATGTATTTGCAGCAGCATTAGGAGCAGTGGCAGGAAATGCGGAAAAAGGTTTGGAGTCGCTGGCAGATGTAACAGAAGCAGATAATGTAAAAGCACAAGAGATGATTGATAAGGGAATGGTTACAGTTGAATTAAGCGGAATTACCAGTCGTATCTTTATAGAGGCTACAGTGGAAACAGAAACAGACAGTGCAATTGTAACAATTCGTGACTCACATACCAATATTACAAAAATCACAGTAAACGGAAAAGTTGAATTAGAAACAGAAGATGAGAAAAAGACAGAAGAAGATGGCGAAGAAGAGGAAACTCACTCTATTCATAAATATACGTTGCAACAATTATATGAATATGCGACTACGATAGATATCGAAGAACTTCGCTTTATTGAAGAAGCTTATCGAGTAAATCTTGAACTATTTCATGAAGGTTTGGAAAATCCAAGAACAACCTTTGCAAGACAGTTGCTGGCTTTAAATGGAGGAAAAGAAGTTTCTGATAATGAACAGGCTACAGCATCTTTGATGTGTAATGCAGCTATTGAAGCACGTGTGATCGGATTAGATAAACCGGCAATGAGTATTACCGGTTCAGGAGCTCACGGAATTATTGCTACAATGCCATTGTATGCAGCATATAAAGTAAATGGATATACAGAGGAACAACTGCTTCGTGCAACTGCATTAAGTTATCTCGTATGTATGTATATAAAAGAGTATTCAGGACGTCTGTCAGCATTTTGCGGATGTGCGATTGCAGCCGGCTCAGGTATGGCATGTGCCTTGGTATACTTACGAGGTGGTACGGTAGAGATGATGGCACATACTCTAAATAATATGGCAAGCAGTATTACCGGTATGATTTGTGATGGCGGTAATCAAGGATGCACAATGAAGGGAATAGCTGCAGTTGATGCAGCATATAAATCTGTAGAATTTGCAATGAAAGGAATTTATATTTCTGAAGTTCATGGAATTAACGGAAAAACCCCAGAAGAAACAATGCGCAATATGGGATTGATTGCTTCACCAGGTATGGTTGGAACGGAGAAAACAATTGTAGAAATCTTCGAAGATAAATTAAAAAAATAAATATTTATAAATGAAGGAAGAAGAGGAACTGTGCTTAGTAACGTACAGTTCCTTTTTGTTGCCGTGTGTCCAGCGAAGCTGGACCACACTTGCCGGTGCAAGTCCGGTCACGGTAATCGCCAGTGAGCCGTGTAGCTAAACTCGGTGCGTTGTAGTAATACAGGGTGCTAAGCGAGTGGATAAAGTAACCTTGATAAGAGGAGCGAGCAAACATGCAGACCGTAACATAAAGTGAATTCTGCCGTATC
>OBXC01001369.1_pt1 | contig 11887 bp, 8 predicted proteins | sample 1538111 | NCBI WGS metagenome assembly OBXC01 (sample SAMEA2580137, study PRJEB22360) | human gut metagenome | biome: human gut; feature: human-associated habitat; material: faeces | place: Denmark | collected 2008/2010 | reverse complement strand
ATTTGAAACCTTTTTTATAACTGCTAAATAAAGCTATCAATGACAATATAACAATACATAACGTATTATTATATTGAGGTGATCGATATGGCTAAGACAAGACTTAAACCAAAAAAGGATTCTATAATTGATATAATAAATAAATATAGTAATGATATTCAGGCTTGCATTATGTTTTTCTTTCAATTGAAATGGCCAACTGGGTTCTACTGTGAAAAATGTGGATGCAAACACTATTATTTCATTAAAAATCGTAATGTATTTTGTTGCAGTGAGTGTGGGCATCAACATTATCTTCTAGCTGGTACAATATTCGAGAAAAATAAGCTTCCCTTATTTAAACTTATTTTAGGATTATATATGTTCTTTGTTGATAATGAAGGTGTTTCTGCAGCTGAATTAAGAACACAATTAGATATCAATTATAAAAGTGCGCTAAAATTATGTAATAAATGTAGAATATTAATGACCCTTTCTAATAGTAAAAAGAAATTAGATAGCTTATTTTATGAAGCTGATACTATATATATAGGATCAAAAAGTGAAAATAAGCAAGGAATGTCTACAGATCAACAACCAGTTTTCATGATTCTATCAACAGATAAAGAAAATAAATATCCCAAATTTATTAAACTGTGCGCAATTCCTGTAGATAACAAGAACTACATTAATAGATTTTTTCATATGAATGTCATTATCTCAAAAGAAAGAACACTAAATACAGATGGAAAGACAACATTTGGAGATTTGTCTCAAGAACTACACCTTAAATCTGAAAAAATAAATTATAAATCTAATGATCATAGATTATTGTGGCAAAACATAATTGCAGGAAATATACAGAATAATATAATTGGCATCTATCATGGCGTAAATAAGAGAGCACTTCCATTATTTTTACAAGAACAGGAATGGAGATTCAATCATCGCTATACTGGTCAACATATAATGGAAAAGATATCAAAGTACATCTCAATTTCTTTTCCTGTGCCCGGAAAAAAATTAGGTGAAATATTGGATTTAGTGAAGCCTTATTTTTCTGCATGTGTCTGAGGGTCAATCAAGAAAAAAAATGAGTAGCAAAAAAATTAATATCTATTTTACAACTCTGTTTTCTTCTATACACTCTAGCACTTCGTCCTTTGTTCTATAATACTCTGGAATTATATCATTCATATCCTTTATACATATCGGCATTACAATTTTGTATTTTGTATCAAATTCACAATCACAAAAATTCGTAATATCAATTCCTTCGTGTTTGTCACCATCCTTAGGATCTAAATATAAAATAAACCCTAATGGATATGCTGTAATCTCACTAATTATTTTATATAAATTTGGGTTGTTTAAATTTAATTTCACACTCAGTGAATTATACTTGACAAGCTTACTTTTTATAAAATAAATATAGATTTTAATTTTTTTACGATCTATACCTACTTTTCTCTTGTCTAAAACAAATTCTCTTAGGTAATCAAATCTATCATCATCTATCTCATTTATAGAACAAAACATTGATAGAACTTGTTTGATTATTTTTAATGGATAAGCACCTTCTAACTCTAGAGTATCCCAATTTACATGTTCTTCATTTCTAAGCATCTCATGTATTGTATTAGCAAAACGAATATATTCTTTTGCATACCAAGCCCCTGTATTATTATTGCATTCAGCACACAAAGACTCCTTCCCCATCCCACGTTGTTGATTTGAAAATGGTAGTCCTGTTAAATCCCAAGGAGGTCTGCCATTATTACCAAGAATACGGTCACCCATAACAGGTTTTGCAGGAAATGAATTAAACGCGGCTCTTGGAGGAATATGTTCAAATGTCATTTTTTTCTTTTTTTTGCATAACGCACATTGTTTCTCATTACTATTTATATCTTTGTAATTAATTAGTTTTTGTTCCAATAATATTCTCCAATCATTTTCTATAGATCAATTAGATTAAGAATCCAATATATCCATGCTCTTACTGATTGAGCTCTTCTTATAAGTTGGCTATCCGCACATACATTAAGTTCCTTCATTCTATGAGCCACAAGTTCTTTAGCAGGTACATCTCCCTTTTTAAGTGTATCTACAAACATATCATTGAATATTTGATGTTCTAACATTAATGATACAAACTTTAATTGTCGTTCTTTATATTTCATTTTATATAATTGAAGACCAAGTTTTGTTAGTTGTGATACGACACCCTTGTCATCATCTTTAGATTTTTCAAATAATCCAAGAAATTTTCCAGCATTAAAATAGTATTGTGACTGTCTGTAACTGACATGTCCATTGCTCTCATTAGATCCAAAATGCATTAAATCCGCAATTTCTTCATCATTCATAGGATTATCATTCATGTTTTCCAATAAAGATACAACACGATCAAAACTATCCGCTTGAATAAATGGAACAGAATTCTTTTTAGTTTGTTTATCCATGTCATCATCATATTTGATAGTAGTATTAGCTAAGACATTTTTTAAATCATCTAGTGTTATTGTTGTATCTTCAAGTGAGTAGTTCTTTGTTTGTACTAATTCTATTGAAGAATAATCATTAATATCATTAAACTTATATTCAAATAGTCTAAACACCTTATTTGAGTATATGGAGAATACGCATCTAATCGGCTTGTTAACCTTTGATTGCCATAATCTATATGGATAATAAAGTTGTCTTACATGAAAGTCTTTGTGTACAACATTCTTTGCTTCTAATATAACTACTGAATCATCATTCTCAAAACCACCGTCAATTTCTAGTTGTGCATTATTAACAACAATATGACGTTTTTCTTTTGCATAAGAATCAACATCAAACTCAAATTGTCCTGATGACATTCTTCCATTAAATGTTCCTACGTTTTCTTCAGTACTTAAAAAATCATCAAGTATTCTAGAAATAATTAATACATTAATAGCATTTGATTCCGAATTAATATTATCAACATCAATAGTTTCATATTCAGGAATTTCAACTGCAGTCATATGTTTAATATGTTCTTTAAGTTCAGGAATATCTTCATATAGCAAAAAGTCTCCCAGTACATATGAACTTCTACTATCAGGGAGAATATTAATTTTATTATTACTTAATGGTTTTGGTAATTGTTCAGAACTGTCCCATTTTGACATTAATCGTGGTTCTCTAAATTCTTTTATTTGAGAAGCTTTAATATGAAATATTCCATTCTTTTTTACTTCATTAACAATGTCATATTTATCTAATATTAAATTCCATGCTTCTTCTGTTGAATATTGTGTTTTAGTTTTTTTCTGGCTCATTGTATATCAACACCTCATCAATCTCACCACGTCTGTTACCTTTACTATTAATACTTCTTTTAGCTTTAACTGTTTCAATTTTAAATATAGACTCATCTGAATATAAATCTAATATTCCTTGACAGTATGAATTAGATTGAACAAATCTAATTCCTTTTTTATGTAGTTTAATACATTCATCTCTTAATTCTTCTTGTTGGGCATAAGTAAAACCGCCATCTGTATATCCTGTAAATGCAGAAGATGATGATATCGGCATATAAGGAGGATCTAAATAAACAAAAGCCCCTTTTCTAAGTCCTTTTAATGCTTGTTTATAATCACCTTGTAATATCTTAATCTTATTAGTATTTAGATATGTAGACATTGCGTTGATTGTTGTTTCGTTAGCTATATCTGGGTTCTTATATTTACCATAAGGTGTGTTAAATTGACCAGCAGCATTAACACGATATAATCCATTAAAACATGTTTTGTTAAGATATATAATTCTTGCTGCTCTTTCAATATTGTTTAGTTTTTCAAATTCATCAGTACGATCAATTCCTCTTATTTCATAAAAGTAATCAGCACCAATAGTTTTATTTTTTTCCTCATGAACTCTTAGTATTTCTAAAAGTTCTTCTGGATTATCTTTAATAGTATTATAAACATTTACTAGTTCTTCATTATAATCATTAATGATTGCTTTTTTAGGTTTCAGTTCGAATAATACAGCTCCTCCACCAATAAAAGGTTCTACATAGGTAGAGCAATCTTTATCAATATATGGCATTATTGCATCTAATAATTGTCGTTTTCCACCTACCCATTTAAGCACTGGTTTTAATAGTGGATTTTTCTTTTTTGACATAAAATTCACTCTCCCTTTCGTTACTATATTTTATCATATCAAGATCACTTAATAAACATATTTATAAAGTTAAAAATGTTTTTATATTTAAAGAGTAATTTAACGGATTTATGCGTATATATATGTAGGAGGTATTTTATATATGAATACATATGAACTACAAACAACAACAATTTGGAGCTTCCCTGAGAGAGGAAACTGGGCTACACATAAAGGAGATTATCGTGGTAACTGGTCACCACATATACCTAAAAATCTTATTCTAAAATATACTAAACCAGAAGATACAGTTCTTGATTGTTTCTTAGGGTCTGGTACCACACTTATCGAATGTAAACTATTAAACAGGAATGGTATCGGTGTTGATATTAATCCTGATGCAATTAAAATAGCAAAACAAAGATTAAGTTTTAATGTATCAAACAAATCAAATCAAACTGTCTATAACGCTAATTCTAAACACTTAGATATGATTAGTGATGATAGTGTTGATTTTATCTGCACACATCCTCCCTATGCTGATATTATCAAATACAGTGATAGTCTTGCTAATGATCTTTCATTACTAGATTACAACATATTTTTAAAAGAATTTAAATCTGTAGCAAAAGAATTATATAGAGTATTAAAACCAAACCATTATTGTTCATTTATGATTGGTGATATAAGAAAACAAGGATGTGTTAGACCCTTGGGATTTGAATCAATGCAATTATTTGTTGATGTTGGATTCCAATTGAAAGAAATAATAATTAAAGAGCAACACAACTGTAAAAGTACTCCTTATTGGAAAAACAAAAGCAAGCAATTGAACTTCTACTTGCTTGCTCATGAATATATATTTGTATTTTATAAATGATTAGTTAAAAATTAGGTCATACAAGAAATAACGAGCTCTTGTATAAGCAACATAATCTGCTACGTCACTATTTCTTTTGCTATGTACATAAATTATTACGTCTGATTCTAATCCCTTATATTCTGAAACAGTAAAAAACTTAATTCCATTATTTGGTGCAATATCATGTACCAGTTTCCAATCAGCAATATGTAAATTATCGAATATTTCTTTTGAAAAATCATCAACTAAAAGTGTGATTGAGGAACTATCAACACCTTCTTGATTAATTAATTCGTTAAGTATCATTGAAATTCTGTTTATACAGTTTTCATTATTTACAAATTCAATTTGAATGGGATCAGTTCCTTCTATAGGATTAGTAATTACATCAGTTTCAAAATCTGTATGCTCAGTTGCCCACTCATAAATCTTTGATGTATTTCTTAAATTCTCTCTAAGACAGAACGCTGGGGTTTTGATTGCGAACCCTTCTTGAAAATCTCTATCAAATATATTTTGAGTCTTATCAAAAAAGACATTTAATCTTGATAATTCAGAGTCACGAAGAAATTCAACAATGGTTAACGCACATTCAAAATTAAAATCTTGAGCTTCATCTATAACTATCGCATCGTATTTCTTATGAGTAGTTACAGTTGTTTTGTCTAAAACATTATTATTAATATAATCATCATTAGTATCAATTATATCATTATTAACAAGCAGTTCTTTAAAAGACAGTATGTCTACATTAGGTTGCTGTCCAATCTTGTTTTTAAAAAATTCAATTAAATATGGATTCATACATGTAAACAGTATGTTTAATCCGTTTTTCATATAATCATCAATAAATTTTAATGCAACCCATGTCTTTCCTGTGCCAGCACCACCGCTTATGAAAAACTGTCTATAATTCTTTAAAAAATAAACATAATTATCTTGCACTCTATTTATAATATCAAACTGAGGTTTTTGATAATCAATCAATGCGCCACAAGCAGCTGAAATTTGGATTCTTTTATTTATAAGTCTTTTAAATTGTTGTTGTTGATTTGTAGTAAAGCTTACAGTAGAAGTATACCTGTTTTTCCAAAAGACAAATGCTTCTTTAATTTTCATTGATAAGTTACTCATATCTAAATAAGAAATTGTCATTTCTTTTGGCCTATTACTTAATTCTTCAGCATTTGTAATACTAAAGTTAGGAAAACAAACCATAGCACCAGATACACCACCAAATTTAAAATGATACTGATCTTGGAAATAGTTTCTAAAATAATACATACTTTCTTCAGCTTGAATGTATGGAGAACGAGATAATCTTCTTCCTCCATCCTCATTATTATATTCTAAAAACCAATTATTATTATCAACTCTTATTCCTGTTCCGCCTTTTACTTCAATTGTAAGATATCCATATCTAGGATCAAAAATCAAGAAATCCGTTTCAGATGTTTTTCTTTGTCCATCTCTTATTTCAGTCCAAGATACAGAATAATAGACCTGTATTCTATCATCAAGTTGTTCTTTCAAAGCATTGAAAAATGTTCTTTCAGATTCTGTCGGTTCATATAAATCTATACTTTTTGGGTACATTGTAGCCATAGTTATTTCCAAAATCCTTTTATATTAGTTTTTGTATTTGTTTCAGGACTTCCTATCAAATAAAATCTAGATAAATCATTATTGAAATTACAACATGATATCTCACTCAAATTTGTACATCCTGAGCATGCACCTTTTTCATTACTACATAACGGATCAAAAATACAATTTTGAGAAAGTTCAAATGCTTTCTCTAGAAAACCTTTATAATTCATCTCAAACATTCCAGATAAAGAACCTAATGGGATTGCTTGTGAAGTATTAGCAAATATAAATATCGCAGGGATATTTGGAAAAATCATCTCGCTTAATGAATCTTTTGAAAGACCACTTATTTCCCCAGCAGATCTTATCATCATATGTGATATTGTATGAAGCAACCCATAAACATATTTCGTTATTTTATTTTCTTCAGAATCATCAATATCTCCAAAACATTGTGTTATGTCATTATTAATATTCTTTACAAACCACTCTTTATACTTATCTTCTGGAGGTAGCATACTCTGATTAATGACCTTATTTTCCAATAACCAATCTAAAATCATTTTCTTATCAAATTCAATTAGCATTCCTTCAGTCATCAGCTTGTTTGAATATGCTAAGTAATCGACTTCTCTGCTTGTTGTATACGACTTGATTTTCAGTTTACTTCCATTAGTTACTTTAGATGGATCAGAATAAAGTCTCGTAAAGCCATAAGTGGCATTAATTATCTCTATGTCAAATGATATCTGTACATCTTTAATACCAAGTTTATTTTGCAATTCATAGATTTCTTCATCATTAGTTATTGTATCAATAGACTTCATCTTTTCTAGTGCTTGATCAAGAGTACATTTATCATTAGGATTCTTTAAAGTATAATATTCTACTAATTCTTCTGATAAAGATGAACTTGAATTTATTAAAACATGACTATCTATTTTTGATAATAAATCAGTAAACCATTTTGTATCCCCAGTGCCATTAGAAAGATCATCAATCACAGTTTGTCTGGCTACTTCAGGAGACATATGTGCTAATTCTACTAATACTCTAACTTTATTATCTATTTCTTCATCGTCAAAATCATTTTCAAAATATACCTTTGGATTATGAAGGATTTTATCATACTCTTCTGGCGATACAAGATTTAACCATCTTCCTATTTGTAACTTCTCAGCATCTAATCCTCTTTCTAATAATTCACCTTCATATTTATTAATTAGATTTACTGAAGTTATTGAATGAGGCTTATAATTTCTTCCATCCGTAGCATTTAAAGGATACAATGCATTTCCGCAGTTTTCACATTTATATATCATTTCTTGAGGTCTTTCATGACCATTAGATGAAACAATAAACCTGTAGTTACTTTTTGGGTCATTTGGAGTTGGTTTATATCTATAAATAATATCAGACCTGTTAGTTGTAAACACTGGTTTTGCATGTCCACATGTACATGAATAGATCATTTGTAACTGTTTCATCGTTTTATTACAATGTGGACATTTGATACTGTTGTAATTTGTTGGTGAACTATTAAAACTCTTAGTATAGCCACATTTATTACAATAAAAAACTAATGGACTAATCTTACCCTTTATTCCTTCAAATCCTTCTTGCGAATCTACTTCTACAAATTTAAAAGAATTCATATCTTCTAAATTTCCAAATTCAGAGGTATCACCACCAGAATTTCTGAATATTACAAGTTGCTTTTTTATCTGTTGACTTAATCTTTTTTTATATATACCTTGAAGCTCTTTATATTTCCAAAATTTCACTTCCATTGAGTAGGCACCCAATGAAGTATTATCTGAATAAGAAACCCAATTATGAGGTAAATACTGAAATACAACACTACTCTTACTTCTTTTCATTTTATCACTCCCCTACTCTGCTTTAATTTCAATTCCATCTTCATAATCACGCAAGCTTATCATAGGAGCGAGATGATTATAACTATAATTTGCAATGTGTTTAGACACATATCCTTGTCCACCACTAGAATTAACTATACCTTCTACAATGTTATCAACTTCTGATGAAATCACTTTTTCATAGAACTTACTCTTGATACTGTTAGTATCACCGCAGTAGCATTGTAATAATATATCTTTAATTTCGTCTGTATCAATTGAAGAAAGCAATTCTCTTACATTTCTGATTTTATTATAAGCTATACCATTTTGAACCTCATAATACTGAAGTAATAACGCATTAAACAATCCTGGCAAAGTATAATAAATTGCATTTCTTGCCCATCTGTCAATTGGAACAGGATCAATAGTCAAATCTTTATTTTCATGGAAGAGATTAAAATATTTAAGATATGATCTATCTCTTTCTCTCACAAGTCTAAATACATCCATTACAATTCCAACATATTTTCTTCCTACACGTGAATATGCTTGTATGTATTCTGCTGTATTACTTGGTAATCCAAAAAAGAACATTTGATTAAACGAATCCTCATCAACACCATGTGAAATACTACTAGTAGATAATACAAGATTTTTTGTATTTCTTTTATCTTTATCAGAAGCTACGCTATTAAGTACTTCCTTAATGTTTTTAAAATCTTCATCACCACTTATTTTAGCAATTACATATTCAGGAATATTTAAACTAGAAAGCATGTTGTTACCTTGATTACTAAACAAACCTTCTAAATCCTGTAGTTCACGTTTTGAGTTGGTATAGATAATTGATATCCAATAATTTAAAACCATATCCATTAAGTCAGACGGAGAAATTTCATATCCTAATTCATTCCATTGTTTCACTTCTTCATCGAGATGAATAGTTATCTCATTTAATATTTTTCTAAAAACTGTATTTGAAACTTGAATTGAATCTGTAACTGAAACACCATAAGGAGAATACCCTTGAATAATACGTGACAATTCTTTACTCTCATATGAATAAAAATCTCTCCCATTTTCAATGCTTGGATATACACATGGGAATCTTCTAGAATTTAACCCATATAAATTATTAATGTGATCTTCATAAGACGAGATAGTTGCAGTAGCCCCTATATATTTTAAAATTTTCCTATGTTTTGTTGGAACAAGTTTTTCACAATAGACCTGTAAAAATGTTTCGTAATGCGAAGAAAAAGTTCCTAAACTCTCTCTTACTAAATGCAATTCATCTTGTATAATTAACGAAGGAATTGGATCATATAATTCATCCTCGATATTTTCTAAACTGCAAGGAAGTTTGCTTCCACCAACATTACATTCATTATCTATAGAATAACCATGTTTTTCGCAATAATGTGTAATTCCTCCAAATATAGACTTATACTTTCGTTGAATTCCTATAGAAGCAAGCTTATCAATTGTACTAATTAAAACAGAAGGCAAAAATCTATAGATTTCATCATCAATACAATATAGTGGCAATTCTTTACCACAAGATTTACACGTATGCTTTAAAACCCATTTTTCTTTATCAAAACTAATATTAATATGTTTTTCTCCACAAAATGGGCATACGTCAACCATCCTATATATTTCATTAAGTTCTTCTTGTGTAGAATTGCAGATACTATCATATTTATCGCTATCTATTCTATTAGGTGTATTTCCTTCACCAACCAAATATCCAACTGTAAAGTCATTATATTGGTTACCGCAATTATCAATTAATACTTTGTTAGCTTTTGCAAGAATTGATAAGCATCTATCTAATTGTTGCACTGATAAAAGTCGTAATGGATATTTAATTATTGAAGTTGTCCCTATATTTTTACCTCTTAATCTATCAAAGAACAAGGTAAAAGTAGTAATACCTAAAAACGCTTCTGTCTTACCACCACCTGTAGAAAAATATAGTAAATCAACAAGTTTTAGATTTGCAAAATCTAATTCAGGATCATCTTTAATTTCTTGTTTAATGACATCTGGTATTAGGGATACTATAAAAACAATTTGAAATAATCTCCAACCGGGATAAACTTTTTGTTCATCATACATTTTTGTCATCATTGTTTTATTCATAAGGATAAACGATTTTGATGCATAATGTATATGTTCAACGCAGTGAATACCAACTCTAAATCTCTCAATTTCTTGTTCATAAGTAATCAAGTCATCAGAATACTTATCTATTTCAAAACCTTGTAATAATCCTCTAGTTTTCAAGTCATTAAATCTATCTCTAGCTTTGTGAAAATCTTTCAGCATATCTTTATAAATAATATTAAGATTTTCCACAGGATTATTTACCATATTATCAAACGTAATATTATCATTGTATTTATCATTTGTTTTAACACGATGTTGATAATAAGTTGGTAAACAGTTAGTTTCTATACTATTCTCAGCTGAATTAAATAAAACAGCAGCATTAGAAGATAACGCTTTAGTAATTGGTTGTTTCTTATATGTTTTCTTTAAATAGCCCGTTTGAATATTTTCAAACTTAGCACCATTTAATCCGGTAATTTTTACTTTGGCATTATAAAAATTTTCATCATAGGCATTCTTTATTTGTTCTAGTTTAGTTGTAGCATTATAAAGCATAATATCTACTTGCCATTTTTCGCTATCAAACTCTTTTACAGTTACTAATAACTTTAATTTCCATTTAGGCTCTATTTTCTTTGTTGAAGCAGCTAAGAAATCATTGAATTTTTCACAGTCTACAACATCAGAAATACTAAATCTTTTCTTATTCTGAACAATTTGAATAGATCGATCACAACATTGATTGATAATTTCCATCAAATCATTATTGATGGTTTTATCAAACTCTATTGAATATCCATTATAAAAATCATTTTTATTTATACACAACTCATCAACATTACTTGAATAGTTCAATTTATTATAGATGTCAAGTAATGAATATTTATCGTCAGCAAGTTTTTGATCTTCCATATATTTTTGAATATCGGGAATCGTAGAAAATTCGGTTTTATTCTTTAAATTAAATGAATCGATTAATTCATTTACTTGTTCATCATAATTCGGTATAACGCGATAGTAAAAATCTCCATTTATTCCAATGTTAAAACTACCAACATCTTTATTTGTTAAAAACGTAAGATTTATTGATGGCAAGTTTTCGTATTGCTTTTCAGTATTAACAACATATTCATTATCATTATCACCAAATTTTTGCTGAATTCTTTCAGCACCAAGCATACCAATCATTATTTCTTTCTTTTGAGTCATATTTATATTTTTATCTAGTGAAGAACCTGTGATTCTATCATCAAATCTTTTTACAAGATCATTAGCAAATATGTCATAAGTTAAATCCATTAAAATACACCTCCAAAAATTGAATCAACTAATATAT